>Ga0209125_1000244_pt1 | contig 82681 bp, 77 predicted proteins | sample BarGraIncub1131A_FD_184503 | JGI IMG/M metagenome (GOLD analysis project Ga0209125, IMG submission 184503) | Arctic peat soil microbial communities from Barrow, Alaska - Barrow Graham LP Incubations 11-31A (SPAdes) (version 2) | ecosystem: Environmental > Terrestrial > Soil > Wetlands > Peat...
CTCAACTTTCGCACATGACTCTAACACCATAAGTGGCTGAATATAATTGCCTTTGTTCACCTTCTGGTAGCAAAAACAACAGGCGTTCTTTGAAAACGGGCGGTAACTGATTAATAAAGTCAGCCACTCTATGCAGCATTTGCGCTGTGGACAACCCAACAGTCTTAAGGGTCTGCACCAATAGGTTGAGCAAGAGAGCTAATACCTCACAGAAACTGGTTTGCTGTATTTCATCACAGGTAGAAAAAAACAAGGTCCCAAGCGTTCTTGGATCTGATGTAGTCCTTTTACCAATTGACAACATTATGTAACGGCAACAGACCAGCGTTGCGTTTGCTACGATTGCATCAAATGATCTGCTTTGGCATTCCTTGGACAGTTGCAGGAACGACTTAGCAACCTTGAAGAATGTTTCTATATCCCAACGCCGTTTGTAGAGTGTTACAATCTCTTTGTCAGTCAGAATTGTGTCTGTTGACAGAATAGCCAACCAGCTTTTTTTGTTTCTGTGACGTATAAAAACAATTTTTGCGGCAACCGCGTTTCCGTTATCGTCATCACCAATGGTTACCATGCATGATGCAAGTATCTTAGCACAACCGGGCCTCTTACGAAGCAAGGTGAACAACTTCTTCACTGTCACCTTCTTGTCCTCGAAAGTGTAGTGGATCGTTGGTGTGTCTTTTAGCATACAGACCGAATCCATCTCAAGCGCCTTGATCTTTCTTATGGTTGCAGGAAATGCAAACCAGCTGTCGAATAAAAGGTGTCTGGCTGAGAGGTCGGCAGCTATAGCAAGCTTGACCATGTCCACAAGCAGGTCGGTTGACTTCCTGGTGCTTTCCTTGCGGCGCTTATAGCCAACGGTTCGCTTGTCCAGATCGTCACGCATAGGAACCAGACAATTCTTCTTTTTTGCAGAACTCAGCATCGATAGCTGTATTGGGATGAAGCTGCCACCGTCGGACCACCCCAAGGTAAGCATTCTGAAACCTTTGTGATAGCGCCCCGTGTTGTGATCATGTACACGAGCCAGAAGTTCGACATGCTTACTTCGATCTCGCAGATATAATGTATCGTCAGCTATCAAGACCTTTAGATTTAAGGCATCTGTCAATGGCTCCAGGTGATTTATGACAATGCGGGTACTGAGCAACAGAAGGAATTTGCTCCAGTTTGCCTTGACAGAGTTCTGAAGTCGATAACCGACATCCTTGTAAATCCCGTCCTTGGAGCCCGAAGGCTCCATCTGGCGAAACAGGTTCTTACCAGTAAAAGCAAGAGCAAGCAAAAACTGAAACAAGGATTCCATTGGAATGCCCTTCTCTTTACGAATATTGCATTGCCGGAGTAATGTACCAATAGAATAGTTGTGAAAGAAGTGGCTGATTTGGTTTTCAATCGAATTTATTTCTGCTACAATCAGCTGCATAGCGTCTCCATGTTTGGTAAGTAGATTTGTTGGGGAACAAGCCTATTTTACTACACATTGAGACGCTATACTATTAATAAATACAGCATGTTATGCTGTATTGCTAACTGCGAAAGTTGAGTTATTATGTATTGTTGGTTCGTTCTGGATATTGTTAGTCGAATATCTCTCGGTTCAGTTTCTTGAATTTGCTGTATGTAAAGAAGTTCCCAGTTCCCATAATCTTCTTCCACTCCTCCGCACTGTTGACGTAAGTGTTGTACTCCTGCCTGAATTTATCGCTGTAGGTTCGACCGTCATCGGCCATCTTCATCTGATATTCCGCTATCATCGCTTCCTCTCCCCGGCTTTCGTTCTCCTGGAATAGGCTATCCTTGTCATCCATCTTCGGGTAATGTCCGGTGACCTTGTGGAATGCCTCTGCCATAACTGATCGGAGTCCTCGTTCCTGAGGATATGACACTATGAAGCTGTCGTGTAGAGGTAACGCCGGAACACCTTCCTTTGCTAGCGCCAGAAGGATTTCGATTGCTATTTGCGAATCCCAGTACTGTAGTTTCACACCTTTACCGCTGAAGAACCAGTCATCACTAATGGCAGCGTGTTTCTCCTCAAAAGCAGTAATGATTTCCTCGATCTTGACGCCGGGTGGGAGAATGATTCGGTCGTCGTTGTGCATTTTCTTTGCGACTTTCACTCTCATTCCGTTGACTGTCTTCATTCGGATTCGGACGCCGTTGATATGTTCCCGAATGGAACTCATATCTTTTGGCCTGTTTTTGGCATTGATCAATGTCAAGAGGCATTGCTTCACCACACCGCGTGTACCCTCTGGGTAACCATCCAGCGTGTACAAGTCGCCATCAGGAACTGGTACTCCTTGCAGCCAGTAGATCAGGTTGATGTGCATTGCGGAGAAGTCTACCTCAATGGTGTTCATCCGATTTATTCTGATGTATTTCCGGTATCTCTGCGGTACGCCTTGCCACCAGGCACTGTACAGTCGGCCACCTTCGCGAAAGGAGCCGTTATTAAAAACCCGGCTCAAGGACTTCCTGGAGAAGTCGATTACTTGGCGCAGATCATCGTCCTCTTCCTCATCCTCCAGGTCTGGAAGGTAGCCATTTCGCCAAGGCAACTTCCCAGCCAGCAGACGTTGATTAAGGTCGGTCAGGTCATCGTCACTCATATACATGTTGATCAACGTCTTTGAGAGGATGCCGTTGATGGTCTGCATCTGCGCCCTCATCATCCGTGTCTCATCGGTTTCTTCATACCCGGTCAGCTTTTTCTTTTTGTCCTTCAGGATGATCGTCTCAGCCTGCGGATGCTGAACGACCATGAGTGGCGAGACATCAGAGTCGTTAAATCGGGCGACCAGCTTATCCGTCGCTCTCATCCTTGACTGGCGCCGGTCCTCCTCGTAAAATTTCCACTCCCCCAGTTTGTCCGTCACGTATCCAAGGTCTCTAAGCCGGTCCACCATGATCCGAACCTGTTCAGCGCTTAGGCCCTGTATGTTGTACCGCTTTATCCAACTTCGGTTACTGCGGGAATAGCGAATGTACCGGGTTGGGTCTGAAGCATGACAAGCGTACAGGTTCAGGAGGATGACCTTGAGGCACGTCTTCTGATTCCGGTCCCGCTGGACGAATCCATCAGCACGGTACTCTTCATAAATGGCATCAACTGCGGCATCAACTTCGGGACGATCAGACCACTGCTGGAGATTCAGGGGACGTGCGTTTTCGTACTCGTTCTTCATGCTGTTCAGGCTCCTCGTTCTTCACATGAGAATTTTCAAAAAATAGGCAGGGCTACCCCTGCCCCCAATCGAGAAAGTGGCTTACAGGGGCAATATGGAGGTCGGAATTATGGAACCCAACCTCACTTCACCGCTCATTTACAGGTTCGGCCTCTGAGAGGTTATGACGAGGTCCTGATCCCTACATCGTCCAATCGTCGCCATCGCTACGCACCCCGGCAGCGCGGTCCAATGTCGTCTACGCGGTGGCCCCGTGCTCCCCGTGCTCCCTGTGCTCCCTGTGCTCCCTGTGCTCCTTTGCGATCCGGTAAACACTGGCAACCCCGATCCCCAGCTCCGCCGCTACAGCCTCCTTTGTCCTGCCCTGGCCCAGCGCCTCCATCACCTCTGTGCTCTTCGCCTTTGCCGTAGGCTTCCGCCCGATATACACCCCAGCCTCCTTGGCCTTGGCGATACCATCAGCTTGCCTCTCAAGCATCATCTCGCGCTCAAAAGTCGCGATAGCTCCCAGCATGGTCAGCATGAGCTTGCCGGTGGGAGTGCTTGTGTCCAGGTCAATGTTGAGTACCCTGAGTGTAGCACCCTTCACCTTAATCGTCTCCACAATGTCCAAGAGGTGCTTTGTGCTCCTGGCGATTCTGTCGAGCTTACAGCAGATGACTGTATCACCTTGACGCACATAGTCGAGCATAGCGGCAAGCTCTACCCTGTCGCTATCTGCACCGCTGGCCTTCTCCTTGTAGATACGATCTACCCCCAGTTTGTTCAGTGCCTCAAGCTGCACCTCTAACTTCTGGTCCTTGGAACTTACCCTCGCATACCCGATCATCTCGCCCATGACATCCCCCCCTATTTATACTATCAAAACCCTAAGAGGTTTTGATAATACACTATCACAGCGGCAATGTAAAGGTTTTGATAGGCCGTTTTGGGCACTTTTTGAACCTATCACGGGAGCACGCCCTTGTGATAGTGGGGCACAACGACTGCCCCGGATGGAAGTAACGGATGGGAGTGACGGGAGTGAGGACCGAGGCTGAGGACCGAGGCTGAGGACCGAGGTTGAGGATCAGGTTGAGGATCAGGTTGAGGATCAGGTTGAGGATCAGGTTGAGGATCAGGTTGAGGATCAGGTTGAGGATCAGGTTGAGGATCAGGGTGAGGATCAGGGTGAGGATCAGGGTGGTCGGTACTCCTGCGGCAGGGTGACGAGCAGGTAGTCGGTGCTACTGCCGCCAGGATGCCGAGCAGACAGTCGCGCTCCTGCCTCCAGGGTGACGAGCAGGCAGTCGATACCCCTGGCAATACTGGAGTGGACGGGGCGGAGGTCAAAAAAAAACGACCCTCGCACAGGCAATTCCCCACGATCAGACGCCGGAAAGATTTAGTGAGATGTTATTAACTTTACAGTTCAGGCTCTCCATGTCTTCAACAAACTGAAGTCACACTCCCACTTTGCCTTTTGCAGCTCCTCTGCTAGGATCAGTACTCCGAATTTTTCATCGTAGATGGCCCTCATGGAACCCACCTTACCAGCATGCCCACACAGTTCATCCCTGTACTCTGCACTAACCCTGCCCTGCTTTAAGGAGTCACTGAAGTTATGCCGAAGGCTATGATGGTCTTTCTTCTGCCCTTCTTCTAACTGCAGCATTAGCTTCTCTCTGACACTGTTACTGAAAAAATCCCCATACTTTGTAGAAGGAACCTGCACGTACCCTCCTATGGGATAATTTTTACTTTTTGGCAGGTGGCACATGAACAGGTGTGGTTCTTTAGACATCTGCCGTTTCTTCAGGAAATCCATAAATCCCAGTTGGACTAGCAACTTAGACACGGGAACACGGCGAATCCCTGCCTCTGACTTTGCTGCAGTAACGTCAAAGTACCATACACCCTCATACAGCCTGAGGTCCGCTACATCCAAACTAACAACTTCTGATTGCCGAAGCCCGGATAGTAATGAAACCAGCATAGCCCAGTATGCCCACTCATAAATCTTCCTATCATTCAACACAACGAACATCTGGTTTAGTTCATCGGCAGTATAAGGTAAAACATTTGATTTATCATCCTTTAGTTTTACATTGAAGGTAGGCATGACAAAACCGTGATCAGAACTCGCTTGTTTAACAACTTCTTGTATGAATCTTTTGCGTTGATTTATTGTAGTATTTTTCACCCCCTTAGCTTGTTGAACTTCGATGAACCGTATCAACTCTTTATTGTTCAATTTTTTTACTTCGTAATCTTCACCATAGAAGCCCAGTATTATTTCAGACATGGACCCATAGGCTTTCATTGTACCATCTGTCAATCCTGCTCGCCTTTTAAGGGCAAGCACTTCATCAACAGCCGGTTTCATCCGTATCGGCTGGTCCTCTTCAAACATCCCCTGAACGAACTGGCGGTAGTCATAGGAGTGCCGCCCCTCCTCGCGGTTGGCCAGTTCCTCCTGCGTCTTGACATAGACCTTTGCGAACATATCAGCGAACCTGTCGAAGTCCTCACCCTGAACATCCAAGCCGTTATCCTCAAGCAGCATCCGCGCATGGGTCCTAATAAACTCTTTCTTTTCGCTGCCAAAGTAGGACCGCCCAGCACCTAGAGCTATAGACCGGTACTGCTCTGCAATGTTAGTCTCATTGCCGGTCAGATACCGCTCTGCCGTTGTTTCTGAAAGATCGAATTTTTGGGCCTTCAACTCCGCCTTGTTTTCAGCCCAGTCACGGAGGCCATTTTCGATGTAGCCTTGAAGCAAAGCATTCAGTTTCCCCTTGTCCACCATGCCGATCCTCGCATAAAAAAACAGGCGCTCTGCTACCTCTTGAACCCGCCGAAGTAACAACCGCGCCTGCTTTCGATCACCCGTTTTCAATGTCCGTACAACTTCACTTCGGCCTACATGCTCCCGTAGGTCAGCAGGAATGAACAGCCGCACGCTGTAGGTTTTGCCCCTCAACAGTAGGTTTGTTTGCATCTTCCCCCCGGAATCACCGTAACAAAAGTCGTTACAGTCGGTTATCACCGAAGGAAAGGTTCTGTCAGTTCAGATGGCTACATCATTTATTCCATAAACCGCGACATCTTTCTGAACTTCTGGTAGCGCTGCTCGATCAGCTCGTCCGCGGGAATCGCCTTCAGCGCCTTGAGGTTTCTGGTGAGCGCCTCGTGCAGGTGCTCGGCCGCCTGCGCATGGTCCCGGTGGGCGCCGCCCGCCGGCTCCTTGACGATCTCGTCGATCACCTCGATGTCCTTGATGTCGGTTGCCACCAGCTTGAGCGCCTCGGCCGCCTGGGCACCCTTGGTGCCGTCGGACCAGAGGATCGCGGCGCACCCCTCGGGGGAGATGACGGCGTAGACCGAGTGCTGCAGCATGAGGATCCGGTCGCCGACCGCGATGGCGAGCGCGCCGCCGGAGCCGCCCTCGCCGGTGATGACGACGATGATCGGGACGGTCAGCCGCGACATCTCGCGCAGGTTGCGGGCGATGGCCTCGGCCTGGCCGCGCTCCTCGGCGCCGATGCCCGGGAAGGCGCCCGGCGTGTCGACGAAGGTGATGATCGGGAGCTTGAAGCGCTCGGCCATCTCCATGAGGCGCAGCGCCTTGCGGTATCCTTCGGGGTTCGGCATGCCGAAGTTGCGGAACACCTTCTCCTTGGTGTCGCGCCCTTTCTGGTGGCCGATCACCATGACCGGCTCGCCGTCCAGCCGCGCCAGCCCGCCGACGATGGCGTGATCGTCGCCGAAGTTGCGGTCGCCGTGCAGCTCCACGAACTCGGTGAAGATCAGGTTCAGGTAGTCAAGGGTGAAGGGACGGTTGATATGGCGGGCCACCTGCGCCGTCTGCCAGCGGGAAAGCTTGCTGAACATCTCTACGCGCATCTGCTCGGCCTTCTGCTCGAGCTTCGCCACCTCCAGCTTCAGATCGACCCCCTGGGCCGAAAAGTTGGAGAGCTCCGCAATCTTTTGTTCCAGCTCAGCCAGAGGTTTCTCGAAGTCCAGATAGTTGTGTGAGACTGCCATATATCGTATCTCCTTGTTTGAAAATTGGTAACTATCCAGAGGACCTGGGCACCCGGAGGGGGAGCCCCTACAAAATCGGTTTCGTGTAGGGATACCCCTTGCGGGTATCCTTCTGGTCGGAGTGCTGAATCGTTACGAAAATTGGATACCAACCGCCGGCTATTCGAATGAGACGGCATTATAGCCGAAGAGATTGCTCACTTCCACTGTTAATTCTTCGCTCGCCGAGACTTTGTATACCTCGGAGAGCTTTATGGTGACCCGGGAGCTGTTCTCCATGTCGAGATGGAGGAAACTGCGGCAGGATCCCTGGTAACGCGACAGTATCCCCTTGAGCGTGGTGAGCTTCCCCGGGTCGGCCTCCTTGGCGTCGATGGTGAAGTTCACCCTGTGGGTCCTCTGCTCGTTCAGGTCGCGCAGCAGCACGATGTCGCTCGCCATGATCTTGGCGCCCTTCTCGCCCTGCTCGACCGTTCCGGTCACGTGGATCGGGTCGTCGCTCTTCAGCCATTCCGAGCACTTGGCGTAGACGTCCGAGAACACCACCACCTCGACGCAGCCGGTCAGATCCTCCAGCGAGATGAACGCCATACGGTCGCCCTTCTTGGTCATGATCTCCTTCAGGGCCGTGGAGACGCCGCAGATCTTTACCTCGCTCTTCTCCTTCATTTCCAGGATGCTGTAGCTGTCCGCGTTGGAGAAACGCTTCATGTCGGCGACGTAGCGGTCCAGTGGGTGGCCGGTGATGAAGAAACCGATCGCCTCCTTTTCACTCGCCAGCCGGTACTTCTCGTCCCACTCCGGGATGTCGGGGAGGCGGTTGGCGCCGCCGTTGCCGCCGCGCACCAGCTCCCCCACTCCGAAGAGCGAGGCCTGGGCGCTCTCGCGCTCCTCGCGCACCCGCTGCCCGGTCGCCGCAGCCTCTTCAAGGACCGCCATGAGCTGGGAGCGCAGCCCCCCGGTGGAGTCGAAGGCGCCGCACTTGATGAGCGCCTCGATCACCCTTTTATTGACCCGCCTCAGGTCCACCCGCTCGCAGAAGTCGAAGAGGTCCTTGAAGGGCTCCTCCCCGCGCGCCTCGATGATCGCCTCGATGGCACCCTCGCCCACGTTCTTCACGGCGCCAAGGCCAAAGCGCATCGCCCTCTCCAGCACGCGGAAGGAGCGGTCCGACTCGTTGATGTCGGGCGGCAGCACCTCGATCCCCATCTCGCGGCAGTCGCCGATGCTCTTGATGACCTTGTCCGTGTTCCCCATGTCCTCGGTCAGCAGAGCCGCCATGAACTCGACCGGGTAATGGGCCTTGAGATACGCCGTCTGGTAGGCGACCAGGGCGTAGGCGGCGGAGTGCGACTTGTTGAAGCCGTACTCGGCGAACTTCGCCATCAGGTCGAAGATGACCGCCGACTTCTTCAGGTCGAGCTTCAGTACGTCAGCGCCCTCGAGGAACTTGTCGCGCTCCTTCGCCATCTGCTCGGCGTCCTTCTTACCCATGGCGCGGCGCAGCAGGTCGGCGCCCCCAAGCGAGTAGCCGGCCAGGCTGCGGGCGATCTGCATGACCTGTTCCTGATAGACGATGACGCCGTAGGTGTCCTTGAGGATCGGCTCCAGCTGCGGCAGATCGTAGACCGTCTGCTTGCGGCCGTGCTTGCGCTCGATGAAGTCGTCCACCATGCCGCTGCCCAAGGGGCCCGGACGGTAGAGTGCGCAGACCGCGATGATGTCCTCGAAGCAGGAGGGCTTGAGCTTTACCAGCAGCTCCTTCATGCCGCTCGACTCGAGCTGGAACACGCCGGTGGTGTTGCCGGACTGCAAGAGCTTGTAGGACTCCTCGTCGTCGTCGCGCAAAAGCGAGATGTCGAAGTCGGGAACCTTCCCGACCCGGACGTGCTTCACCGCGTTGTCGATGACGGTCAGGTTCTTGAGCCCCAGGAAGTCGAACTTCACCAGGCCGATCTTCTCCACGTACTTCATGGAGTACTGCGTGGTGAGCGAGCCGCTCTTCTGGTCCTTGTAGACCGGGCAGAACTCCTCCATCTGCTTGGGAGCGACCACCAGCCCCGCCGCGTGGGTCGAGGCGTGGCGCGCGAGCCCCTCCAGGCGAAGCGCTACCGCGAGCACCTCCTTGACGCGCGCGTCGGCTGCGGCCAGCTCGTTCAGCTTGGGTTCCTGGACCAGCGCCTTCTCCAGGGTGATACCGAGCACCTCGGGGACCAGCTTCGCGATCCGGTCCACGTCGCCGTAGGGAAGATCGAGCGCGCGCCCGACGTCGCGGATCACGCCGCGCGCCGCCATGGTGCCGAAGGTGATGATCTGGCACACCTTGTCGCGGCCGTACTTCTCCACCATGTACTGGATCACCTCTTCGCGGCGGTCCTGGCAGAAGTCGACGTCGATATCCGGCATGGAGATACGTTCCGGGTTGAGGAACCGCTCGAACAGCAGGTTGTAGGGCATCGGGTCGATGTCGGTGATCCTGATGGAGAAGGCGACGAGACTCCCCGCCGCCGAACCCCTGCCGGGCCCGACCGGGATGCCGTGGTCCTTGGCCCAGTTGATGAAGTCGGCGACGATCAGGAAGTAGCCGGGAAAGCCCATCTGCCTGATGCAGTCGAGTTCGATGCGCAGGCGCGCGTCATACCCCTTCTCGTCCTCGTCCGTCAGGTTCGGATACTTGATCCGGATCCCCTTCAGGCGCTCCTTGAGCCCCTCGATCGCCTCCGCCTCGAGCTGCTGGTCCAGGGTCTGCCCCTCGGGAGGGGTGTAGGCCGGGAAGTGGTAGGTCTTGAAGTCGAACTCGAGGTGGCAGCGCTCGGCGATCTTCACCGTGTTGGCCAGCGCCTCGGGGGCGTAGTGGAAGGCGGCCTCCATCTCCTGCGGCGTCTTCACATAGAACTCGTCCGCGGAAAAGCGCATCCGGTTCGGGTCGTTCATGGTCTTGCCGGTCTGGATGCAGAGCAGGATCTCGTGGGCGCGCGCGTCCTCCTTGTTCAGGTAGTGGCAGTCGTTGGTGGCGACCAGCGGCAGGGAAAGGTCGCGGGCCACCTCCATCAGGCGGCGGTTGGCGATGTCCTGCTCGGGGAGGGTGTTTTCCTGCAGCTCGATGTAGTAGCTTCCCGGGAAGGTTTCCGCATACCAGGAGGCCGCGGCCCGCGCCTCATCCATCTTGTTCCTGCCGCACAGGTAGGCGACTTCCCCCTGCAGGCAGGCGGAGAGGACGATCAGCCCCTCGGAGTGCGCCGCGAGGAGCTCCTTGTCGATGCGGGGGCGCCGGTAGAACCCCTCCTTGTACCCTGCGGAGGTGAGATAGGAGAGGTTCCGATAGCCCTTCATGTTCTCGCACAGAAGGATCAGGTGGTAGCTCGTCACCGGGTCCGCGCTGGTCGCCGCCTGCTTCAGGTGGCGCGAATTCGGCGCGATGTAGACCTCGGAGCCGATGATCGGCCGGATCCCCTTGTCCTTGCATTTCAGGAAGAACTCCATGGTGCCGAACATGTTGCCGTGGTCGGTCATGGCGACGGCGGGCATGCCGTGCGCCTTCACCTTGGCGAGCAGGTCGCCGATGCGGATAGCCCCGTCGAGGAGTGAATACTGCGAATGCAGGTGCAGATGTACGAAATTAGCAGGTTCCATGATTACTTGATGTCCTAAGCCGGCGCAGCCGGATCCAAACCGAAAATATCAAAAGCGTAGAACGCGCCTGCGCGCCGAAGCGCGCAGGCGCGGATTGAGCTGATTTGCGCGGATAAAAAGAAGAAGGGGTTTGACCCCGGCAGTTCGTTATCGGTTACCGTCCCCACGGCCTCCGTGGGGACGCAGCCATGGACGCTCAAGCGTCCCTGAGGCGTGACGCTGGGCGTCGGGATGATGATGACCACTCGGATACCCGTAGGGTGGGCCGTGCCCACCGATCGCCGTCGGCCAGGATACCCGCAAGGGATATCACACGACACCGGTTCTGTAGGGGCACCCCTTGCGGGTGCCATAGCCTGCGGCTGCCGGTGGGCAGGGCCCACCCTACGGCTTGGCAATCAGCACATTTCCGCTCTCCTCCTCCCGGAGGGGGGAGGGGACGTAAGGTTGGGCATTTTAGCCTGACGGAAGAACGGTACTAAGCAGGATTCCCCTTGAGCCCGGCCAGCACCGCCGCGGCATCGAGCGCCACCTCGCCCTGGGTGCCGCCGTCCATGTCCTTCAAGGGCGCGGTCCCCCGGCCCAGCTCGTCCTCGCCGATGATCAGGGTGAAGCGTGCCTTGAACTTGTCGGCGCGCCGCATCTGGCTTTTGAGACTCTTCCCCTCGTAATCGAGCTCCACCGCGACGCCCCCGCGCTGCAGCGCCGTCATGAGCCGGAACGCCTCGGCGTGGGCCGCCTCGCCTATGGCGGCGATGAAGAGATCGGGACGCCGTTTGAACTCCTGCTCCGCCAGCAGCAGCGCCACCCGCTCCACCCCGATGGCGAAACCGATCCCCGGCAGCGCAGGCCCGCCCAGGTCGCTGATCAGGCCGTCGTAGCGCCCTCCCGCGGCAACAGCACTCTGGGAGCCCAGAAGGCTCGTCACCATCTCGAAAGTCGTGCGGGTGTAGTAGTCCAGGCCGCGCACCATCCTTTCGTTGATGCTGTACTTGGTGCCCACCAGGTCGAGGAAGCCCTTGGTCTTGTCGAAATGGTCGGAGCAGTCAGGGCAGAGGTAGTCGAGCATGGAGGGGGCACCCTTGGTCGCCTCCTGGCAGCCGGGTGACTTGCAGTCCAGCGCGCGCAGCGGATTGGTCTGGTAGCGCCTGTCGCAGTCCTCGCACAGCAGCTCGATCCGGCTCAGAAGGAAACTCTTGAGAGCCTCGCGGTAGAGCGGCCGGCAGGCGGGGCAGCCGAGCGAGTTGATCTGCAGGGAGGGCTCGGTAAGCCCCAGCTCCGCGAAAAAATGGCTCAGCATGGTCAGCACCTGGGCATCGACCGTGGGTGCGGCGACGCCGGTCACCTCGGCGCCGATCTGGTGGAACTGGCGGTAGCGCCCCTTCTGCGGGCGCTCGTAGCGGAACATCGGCCCCATGTAGTAGAGCCGGGCCACCGGGTCCAGGGCGTGCATCTTGTGCTCGATGAAGGCGCGCATCACCGAGGCGGTCCCCTCCGGGCGCATGGTGACCCGGTTGCCGCCCTTGTCCTCGAAGGAGTACATCTCCTTTTCAACGATGTCGGTCGCGTCCCCTATGGAGCGGCTAAAGAGCTCCGTCTTCTCCAGGATCGGAATCCGTATTTCCGAAAACCCGTAAAGCTCGAAGACCCGGCGCGCCGTCGCCTCGATATGCTGCCATTTCTCCACTTCGCCAGGGAGTATGTCGTTGAACCCTTTCACACCGTTTATCGCCACGTGTCACGTCTCCTTGCCAGATCATTTCCAACCGAGTCGGTTTTGCAATGCATCAAGCCTCCCCCGGCCAATCCTTAAGGATTTCTTATGCCAGAGGGAGAAAATTTAATATGTATAACAGCCCAGGGAAGGGACAGATACTACCATCTTCCGGCACGAAGAAGGTATAAAAAAAGTGTGTCCTGCGTACCTGCGGGGACAAGGGGCAGCTGGCGCGGAGACTTTCCCCCTCGCCCTCCGGTCTATACACCCGGAGGCGAGGGGGAGTTTGCTCAAGAGGTTAGGAAAGTCGGAAAAGTAGAGTGGGGATCTGTGGGTCGCTGCTTGCGATTCAAACGGCAGGGGTAACGTTTGCCGGCAGCGCGTGGAACGCCATGTTCTTCCCGCCGGCCTTGCCCCGGTACATCGCCTGGTCCGCCAGCTCCAGGAGCTCCGTCTTGGTCGTCGCGTCATCCGGCGCGCAGGCGTAGCCAAGGCTCACGGTGAGCTTGATGGCGAGGCCGTCCCCCATGGCAAAGGTGTGCTCCTCGACGGTGCGCCTGATGCGCTCGGCGACCACCGCCGCCCCCTCCATCCCGGTCTCGACCAGCACGAGGGTGTACTCGTCCCCGCCGTAGCGGATCACCGCGTCCACGTCGCGCACGCTTCTTCTGAGCAGGACTCCCACCTCCCGGAGCACCCGGCTGCCGATCAGGTGCCCGAAAAGATCGTTCACCATCTTGAAGAGGTCGATGTCCAGGAACAGCACGGAAAGGTTGGAACCGTAGCGCTCGTTGCGCTTTAGCTCCCGATCCAGGACGACGTCCAGGTAGCGGTAATTGTAAAGCCCGGTCAGCTCGTCGATGTAGAGCAGGTCCTTGGCGAAGTTGTAGCGGGCGGCGTTGTCCAGGGCGAGCGAGGCCTGGTCCAGGAGGAAGGTGAGGTGCTTGCGGTTCACCTCACGGGGGAGCTCTCTGCCGGGATCGTTGAACAGGATGATCACCCCCTGCAGCGCAGTCTTGTGCCGGATATACAGGCACATCGCCTCGCACACCCCCGCGCCGTATTCCTCACCCTCCGGCAGGAAATCCTTCAGTATGACCAGATTGCCGCCGTCGTCGATCAGGTCGCACTCGGAGATGACCGCCTGCCCCAGCAGGGACGCATGCTCCGCTTCGACCCCTTTCACCTCGTGCAGCACCAGGTGACCGGCATCGCTGAAGTAGCCGAGGCCCCGGCCGACGCCGACCTCCTTGGCGAACGCATCCATCAAAAGCGGGTAGATCCGCTCCAGTTCCAGGCAGTTGGCGATGGTCTGGCTCACCTGGAACAGGTTCAAAAGCCCTTTCAGCTCCTGGTTTTCGTCCAAGAGCCTGCGCTGCTCCATGCAGTGGGCCACGATGTGCCGGAACTCGTCGTGGTTGATCGGCTTCACCAGGTAATCGGTGGCTCCGTTTTTCAGGGCGTAAATCGCGGTCTCCACGTTGGCGTGCCCCGTCACCATGATCACGTCCACCGCCGGATCCATCCTTTTGACGGCGGAGAGGATGTCAAGGCCGCTCACGTCGCGCATGACGAGGTCGGTGACCACCAGATGGTACTCCCTTTCGGCGATCATCTCCAGGGCCTCTTCACCGGAGGCTGCCACCTCGACGATGTAGCCGTCCTCCTTGAGCAGATCGGTGAAGACCTCCCGGAAGAAGCTGTCGTCTTCGACTATAAGTATCCTTTCCATGAAAATGGATCTCCTGGATGCCGGCTGAAGTGAGGGGATTTCCAGCCTAAACTAGCAGATACGGCTTGAGGGTGTCAATTAAAATGCCCCCAAGGGGTCGAGATGGCCAGGCTTCCGTCAGGCCGGCAGACCGCCTGCACGGTGCCGTCGAGGTCGGTCCGATAGACCCTGATGCCGCGCCTTTGCAGCCTGGCGACGGTGGAGGGGGCCGGCAGGCGGAAAGAGTTGCCGTATCCGGCCGAGATCACGGCCGCGCTGGGGGCCGCGGCGGCGAGAAAGGAGTCGCTCGACGAGTGCCTGCTGCCGTGGTGCGCCACCTTCAGGAGCGAACAGGCAAGCGGCACCCCACGCCCGACCAGCTCCCGTTCCGCCTCTCCACCGAGGTCGCCGGCGAAGAGAACCGACCCCTTGCCGTGACGCAGGCGAAACACCAGAGAGCTGTCGTTGGCGTCCCCCGAAGCGGCAACGAAGGCGGCCGGGGGCCAGAGCGGCTCGACCAGCGCGCCCCCGGCTGCAAAAGCGGGGCGGGCCGCAGTCAGTGACCGAACCGGAATGCCACGCGCCGCGAGCACCCATTTGAGCTCCTGGTACTCGCGCGACGCCGAGGGGACCCCGCTCTCCCAGAATTCGCCCACCTCGAAGTACGCCGCGGCCCAAAGCACCCCCTGCAGGTGGTCGGGGTGTTCGTGGGAGAGGACCAGGAAATCAATGCGCTCCACCCCCAGGCTGTGCAGCGCCGGAGCAAGCATCCTCCCCACCCTCATCTCGTCGTCGCCAAACCTCCCGCCACCGTCCACCAGCATATGTTTGCCATCCGGAAGCCCCACCAGGGTGGCATCTCCCTGCCCAACGCTCAGGAAAGTGAGCCGCAAGCTGTCGTCGGCACCGCCCCCTGCCGGGATGGCGCGGACCGTGAGAGCCACGAGCAGCAGGAGCGCTGCGGCTCCACCCGCCTTCCGGGGGCGCACGAAGGTTACGGCGCAAAGGCAAAGGCAGGCGAAAAGGAGATCGAGACGGGTCGGGGAGTAGCCGGTCCAAGCCGGTGCCTTTGCCAGAAAGAGGATCACCGCGTCGGAGAGCCGCACCAGGCAGGCGGCGAGCTGCAGCAGAGCCTGGGCCGGATAGGGGGCGAGGAAGCTGAGCGGCAGCGAGGCGAAGCCGGCAACCACCGCCCCGTACCCCATGAGCGGTACGACCACCAGGTTGGCCAGAAGCCCTATGAAGGTGACCCGTTGGAAGTAATAGGCGACCGGGACCAGCGTTGCCAGGATGGCGGCTACCGAGGCTGCCAAAAGGAGCACGAACCACCGCACCGCCCCCTTGGCCCGGGCAAAGGGGGCGGCAAGCGCCGGCGCCAGCACCACGAGCCCCCAGATGGCGAGAAAGGTGAGCTGGAACGAGACCTCGAAAAGCGTCTCCGGTGCCGCAAACAGGATGGCGCAGGCGGCCAGCATGACGCAGTTTACCGGCTCCAGCTCGCGCTTTACATAGAGTGCCGCGACGACGATCGCGATCATCAGCACGCTTCTCAGCGTGGCGGGAGCGGCACCCGAGAGGAACAGGTAAAGCAGCACCACCGGGAGGGCTGCCAGAAGGAGCGCCCTCCTCAGGTTAAGGTGCAGCGCCAGGGTTTCGGAATAGCGGGCGGCGAGGTACAGCCCCTGGAAGACGCAGAGGAAGATGATCCCGATGTGAAAGCCGGAGATGGAAAGTATGTGGTTCACCCCGCTTTTGGCATAGGCATCGTTCAGCTCTTCCGGCACGTCCCCGGTGTCGCCGATCAGGAGCGCCTTCAGCACTCCCCCCTCGGCTCCCGGCGAGCTCATCCGGATGAAACGTCCCAGTTGCGCCGCCAGTTCGTCCACCCGGTGACGCCAACCGGTTCCGCAACGGAGCAGCACGAGGTCGCCGGCCTCCATGACGAACGCGGTGGCGAAGACCCCCTGGTAGGCAAGCGCGCGCGCGTAGTCCCTTTCGCCCGGCAGCCCCAGGCGACGGGGCTTGCGGATCTTCGAGGAGAACAGTATCCGGTCTCCCGTGCAAAGCAGCGCCCTCCCCTCTTTGATGTGCACCAGGAGCCTCCCCGCGACCTCCGTTGCGCCCCCTTCCCGATGCAGGACCAGAGCCCTCAGGTAGAGCCGCCCTCCGCCGGAGGCCACCCCCTCCGGCCGCCTGTCCACCACCCCCTCGATGGTCACCGGCAGCTCCGTGGCAAACGCGGCGACCCCGTCCGCGGGGTTTAGGAACGGCGCCAGAGAGAGGCCGCCCCAGACGAAGAACAAAAGGGAAAGTGAAAGGAGGAAGGGAAGACGCCCCTTGACCAACGAGGCGGACAGCGTGGTGAGAAGCAGGGCGGCGAGGGACCAGGCGGGCGGGGTAGCGCCGCAGAAGTCCGCCGTGCAGAGCCCGGCGATCAGGAAACCAAGCGGGAGCAGCAGAGGCCTCTCCAGGATGCACCTCCCCTCGCACGGTGGCACCACAGCAAAACGGAGCGCCGGGTTTTATTCCGGCTTGCGGGAGAACTGCCGGCACCGCCCTTCCGGCGCGGCTGCGACAAGTTTAGAGCATACCAATAGAGCGCAGCTTCGCAATCGGGAACCGGCAATCAAAAGCCTCAACCAACTGAGCCACGCTCCTTCCGTGCGTAGAGACGCATTGCATGCGTCTCCTTAATCTAATTACGCTCCGAGATAGCCATTAGTCTTGGCGATTGCTACAGTGCTGAGACGCATGCAATGCGTCTCTACGGGAAGGCAAGGATATAGTATGCAGGAAAAAGGATTTTGGTTAATCTGCCGTTATCCGTTAAATTCGTCTAATCCGTGTGCTGATTTTTGTTTTAGGCTTTGATTGCCTTGTTTTTAGCCCACGGCATCCACCTCGACCATCCTGTGCATGCCGATGCTGCTGTTCACAGTTCGCTATCCTCGCGGATCCCCATAAACAGGGGCTTTAGCCGGCAAAAGGGACCCGGCGTGTGCAGCGTTGATACAATCGTCCGGTGTGGCGAGACCTCTCGACCCAGGCCCTCCAGAATAAAAAACCCCTCGGATATAAGGCGCTTACACGGCACGCCGCGCGCCATGCCAACTTGGTACGACCATTGAAGTACTAAAGGAAAACTGCAGCAAGGAGGGACGGACATGGCATACCGGGATCGTACCACGGCCGAGAGATCAAGCGCCTTTGATTACAGCATGATGGAGGTGCGCCTCAGGAAGAAAGGGGCGGCCGCCGGGACCAGGGATGAGCTGCGTGTGATGACGGTCGACAACCACTGGGATACGCTGCGCTACGTCCAGGAAAACATGGATGAATGCGTCGGCAACATCGTCAGGCTGAAACGGCTGCAGGCCCACGAGGCAACGGGGGTGAACGAAAGTGCCGCCCTGTTCCAGAGGAATCTGGAGCCGCTGGTATCCTCGCTTGCGGCAGGCAACGGTCAGGGGGTCATGGACAAGCTTTCCGCTTCACTGAAGAAAGCCCTCCTGCTCATGGTGATGGAGCGCTACCAGAGCGACCGGGAAAAGGCATGCAGGGTGCTCGGCATCTCGCGGGAAAAGCTCGAAACGGAACTGAAGCTCTGCGGAGTCGCCCGCTGAAGACCTGGCCCGCGGGTGAGTCCCGCGACGCTTATCTAGTAATACTCCTCACTGTAGGCTGGGATCTGCGCGCACCAGGCAGGCTGCCGCCTCGCCTCGGCCAAGGCAGCGGCAGCCGTGTCGATCAGGCGCTGGCGGTCCTTCGGATAACTGCCGGCCAGGTTCAGGAAGTTCGAGACGTGGTTGGAGCGCAAGATGGTGCGCTGCGGACGCATGCCAAGCAACAGAGCATGAGCTTCCTCCAGGATTTCCCCATAGCTCAGCGCCTCTATCGAGGCAAGAAAGGCGTCGTTATGACGCAGAAACATGGTGAGTAGCGAGAAATATTCCGGGGAGAGCGCGCTCACCCAGGCCGCCGTCGCCGCCGCGTGTTCGGCGCTGCGCGCCCTCCCGGCAAGCCCCAGAATCGCGGTCACCGATAGCTTTATCCCGGCATCCTGCGCCTTTTGGCAAAGCTCCAGCATCTCCGAAGGTTCATACCCCTTGTTCACCTTCCCGAGTGTCTCCGCATCCCCGCTTTCCAACCCGAAATAGAGAATCCGCAGCTTCCGCTCCCGCAATACGACCAGCTCCTCGCGGCTTTTGGTTTCGAGACTCTTCGGTGACGCATAGGCGCCCACCCGGGTTAGGGCAGGAAAACTCTGCGCCAATGCGGCGAGTATGATTTCAAGACCTTGCTGCGGGTAGACCAGGGCATCGCCGTCCGCAAGAAAAACCCTCCTGACCTGCGCCCGGTAGCGCAGAGGAATGCCGTTGATTTCAGCCAGCACCTCGTCGACGCTGCGGATGCGGAACCGTTTCATCTTGTACATGCCGCAGAAAGCGCAACTGTTATGTGAACATCCGATGGTAATCTGGAATATAAGGCTCCCCGCCTCCGAAGGTGGCCGGAACAGCGGCTGATCGTAATTGAAGTGGTCCATCATGTTTTTCTCTCCCCTCCCGCTGTTTCCCTTCTCACAGCACCATACCGGACATGGTGCCCGGCCTGCCAGTTAAAAATGTGCTGAAAGTCCCACACTGAGAAAGGGATGCCAATCAAGAGAAGGGTAAACTTGCATGATGGAAGCAGACGCAGCGATCACTAGGGGGGTTAAACTGGCTGGGTGAGATTCATCTTCAATTCGGTTCAAGGTAGGGCGCAGAGTCCGAGTCCCTGCGCCCATGGTTGCCTCTCAATGGTTGCCTCTCAATGGTTGCCTCTCAATGGTTGCCTCTCAATGGTTGCCTCTCAATGGGTGTCTCTCAAAGGGTGTATAGCTTCTCTTCAATTATCCTCAGTCCGGGAACCGGAGCCGGCAAGGTCCCCGCCGCTGTCCCTGGCCCCGACGCTGTCCCCGACGCTGTCCCCGACGCTGTCCCTGTCCCTGTCCCTGTCCCTGTCCCTGTCATCCTGCTCGACGGCCTGTGCGTTCAGGGTGCGTTCCATGGTGCTCAGCGTGTCCTCCAGAGTGTTGAGACCCTCGAGTGGATCCTCGGCATAACATGGCCCGGCAATGAATAAAAATATCAGCATCACAATGGTACGCATCGTCCCACCCCCGAAATTGACTTCAGGATAACATTATCACCCATTAATTCCTGTTCAATGGGTGTAAGAAAATAAATTTTAACTGCGCGCCTGCCAGACGCGGTAACCTGCTATGGCTGCGTCTGTCAGTTGTGAGAGTTTGCAGGCTGTCACAGGGTTACACTTTTGGGCAGAGTGAATCTCAGTGGGTAGAAAGATATGACACAGCGATGGCGATGATATGTTTGTGAGGCGGGTTGCTGCTTATGTTATGACTGCAGGGCGTTAGTGCAAAGCGAGTGAGGTGACAGGAAATAGAGTGTTTGATCGTTCAGAGGTATCAGATGTGCCCGCTAGACCTGCTTTAGGTGTGGCTGTTTCAGCGCAGATGGCTCCACCCTCACCCCCGCCCCTCTCCCGGAGGGCGAGGGGAGCAGAAGGCTGCGCCGATTAGGATAAACTGCGAAAAAAAGAGGGGGCGAAAAATCGCCCCCTCTTCATATCCATCATCTGTAGCTAATCTTCCATCATCTGTAGCTAATCTTCCATCATCTGTAGCGAAACTACTAAGCGAGGCGCCCAGCGTAAAGCGGAAAACGCTTCATCAGCGCGTTGACGTTGCTCTTCACCGACGCGAGCTTCGCCTCGTCCTCGACGTTTGCCAGCACATCGGCGATGAACCCGGCAACGAGCTCCATCTCCTGCTCTTTCAAGCCGTGCGTGGTCGCGGCCGGGGTCCCGATCCTGATCCCGGAGGTGATGAACGGGGAGCGCGTGTCGAACGGGATGCCGTTCTTGTTCACGGTGATCCCGGCCCGGTCCAGCGCCTCCTCGGCTACCTTCCCGGTGAGCCCGGTCTCGGTCAGGTCGACCAGCATCAGGTGGTTGTCGGTCCCGCCGGAGGTGAGCTTGAAGCCCCGCTTGATGAGTCCGGCAGCCAGCGCCTTGGCGTTTCTCACGACCTGGCCCTGGTACTCCCTGAACTCGGGGGTTAGCGCTTCCTTGAAGGCAACCGCCTTGGCCGCGATGGCATGCATGAGCGGGCCCCCCTGGATGCCGGGGAAGATGTTGGAGTTGAGCTTCTTGGCAAACTCCTCACGGCACAGGATCATGCCGCCGCGAGGGCCTCTCAGGGTCTTGTGCGTCGTGGTGGTGACGAACTCGGCGTGCGGGATCGGGCTCGGATGCAGCCCGGCCGCAACCAGTCCCGCGATGTGGGCCATGTCGACCATGACGACGGCGCCAACCTGGTCGGCGATGCGGCGAAAGGCCTCGAAGTCGATGATGCGCGGGTAGGCGCTGGCGCCCACAACGATCATCTTCGGCTTGTGCTCGTGGGCCAGGCGCTCGGCCTCCTCGTAGTCGATGGTCTGGTTTTCCTTGGTCACTCCGTACGGCACGATGTTGAAGAGCTTGCCGGAGAAGTTGACGGGGCTGCCGTGGGTGAGATGCCCGCCGTGCGCCAGGTTCATGCCGAGCACCGTGTCGCCGGGATTAAGCGCGGTGAAATAGACCGCCATGTTAGCCTGTGAGCCCGAGTGCGGCTGCACGTTGGCGTGATCGGCCCCGAAGATCTCCTTGGCGCGGTCGATGGCGAGGTTCTCCACCACGTCGACGCACTGGCAACCTCCGTAGTAGCGCTTGCCGGGATATCCTTCGGCGTACTTGTTGGTGAGGACGGACCCCTGGGCTTCGAGGACGGCCGGGGAGACGAAGTTCTCCGAGGCGATCAGTTCGAGGTTGAACTCCTGGCGCTCGGTCTCGGCCTTGATGGCCTGTGCCACGGCCGGATCGAATGTTTCCAGTACTGACATGTTGTTCTCCTGAATGTAGCGGGTTAGAAATGAAAACGGGACCGTTGCGAGTCCCGTTTTTACTTGATTTTCTTGTACCGGGCCAAAGCCGTCAGACCGCCTGGAGCTTCAGCTCGCTCTCCAGCTGAGAGATCTTGTCGAGGCGCGCCTGGTGGCGCCCCCCGGCGAACTCGGTATCCAGCCAGACCGTGACCATGGCGCGCGCGGCGGCGGCATCAATGACGCGGCCGCCGAGCACCAGGATGTTGGCGTTGTTATGCTCTTTTGCCATGGTCGCCATGAAGACGTCGGTGGCAAGTGCTGCGCGCACCCCGGGGAACTTGTTGGCCACGATGGACATCCCGATCCCGGTACCGCAGATCAGTATCCCCAGCGGAGCGGAGCCCTCGGAAACCCGGCGCGCGACCAGCTGACCAAAGTCAGGGTAGTCCACCGAGTCGCCGTTGCAGGTCCCCAGATCTTCGCAGGATTCCCCCCGGTCGAGGAGCAGCCCCTTGATCCCTTCCTTTAGTTCCAGTCCGCCGTGGTCGCTTGCTATGACTATCATGCTATACCTTCTTGAAGAGCAGCGAGGCGTTGGTGCCCCCGAAGCCGAACGAGTTGCTCATGGCGTACTCGACCTTGGCGTCCCGCGCGGTGTTCGGCACGTAGTCCAGGCCGCACTCCGGATCGGGAGTGTCGTAGTTGATGGTCGGGGGGACCACGGAGGTCTGCATCGCCATCAGGGTAAAGATCGCCTCGATGCCGCCGGACGCTCCCAGCAGATGCCCGGTCATCGACTTGGTCGAGGAGACCATCAGCTTGTCCGCGTGCGGTCCGAAGACGGAGCGGATCGCCATGGTCTCGTACAGGTCGTTGAAATGGGTCGAGGTGCCGTGGGCGTTGATGTAGTCCACCTGCTCCGGGTTCACCTTGGCCGTCGTGAGCGCCATCTTGATGCAGCGGGCAGCCCCCTCGCCGTTGGGTGCGGGGGTGGTCAGGTGGTAGGCGTCGCCGGAAAGCCCGTAGCCGACCACCTCGCCGTAGATCTTCGCGCCGCGGGCCTTGGCAGCCTCGTACTCCTCAAGCACCACGATGCCGGCGCCCTCGGAGAGCACGAAGCCGTCCCTGTCCTTGTCGAAAGGGCGGGAGGCGGCAGCCGGGTTCTCGTTGTTGGTGGAGAGCGCCTTCATGACGGAAAAGCCGCCGATCCCGAGCGGAGTCACCGTCGATTCGGTCCCGCCGGCGATCATGGCGTCGGCATCGCCGCGCTTGATCATGTGGTAGGCGTCGCCGATGGAGTTGGTGCCGGTGGCGCAGGCGGAGACGGAGGAGAGGTTCGGCCCCTTCGCCCCGTACTTGATGGAGATGTGCCCGGGAGCGAGGTTTATGATCAGCATCGGGATGAAGAAAGGGGAAATCTTCTTGTAGCCACCCTCAAGCATGGCGGAATGGTAGCGCTCGATGGCGGGAAGCCCGCCCAGGCCGGCGCCGACCAGCACACCTACCCGCTCCGCGTTCTCCTCGTTTATGACGAGACCCGAGTCCTCCATGGCATAATGGGCGGCGGCGAGCGAGTACTGGATGAAGAGATCCATCTTCTTGATCTCTTTCTTGTCGATGAAATTCTCGGCTACGAAATCCTTCACCTCGCCTGCGATTTTGACCGGCAGGTCGGAGGCATCGAAACGGGTAATCGGCCCTATGCCTGATTTCCCCGCGATCAGGGCCTCCCAGTTCTTTGCGTTTCCGCACCCAAGCGGGGAGACAACACCGACCCCCGTGACAACAACTCTTCTCATACTCTGAACTCCTTAGAATCTGATCGTTCATAGCCGCCCGCAGGCGGCATGAAAAAGGGGAAGCAGCCTCCCCCCACCCTCTAGTCTGCTAGGTGTGATCAGTGATGTAGTCTATGGCGTCCTGCACGGACTGGATTTTCTCTGCGTCCTCGTCGGAGATCTCGATTTCGAACTCCTCTTCAAGGGCCATGACCAGTTCGACGGTGTCGAGGGAATCCGCACCGAGGTCGTCCATGAAGGAGGACTCGTTGCTCACCTGCGCCTCGTCCACGCCGAGCTGTTCTGCCACTATCTCTTTAATACGTTTTTCGATCGAAGCCATCTATACACCTCCATTTGATTTGTGCCGTCAGACGATTTTGTTTGATCAAGCGTGCTAGTTTCATAGCATGAAAAAGGCAATTTGCAAAAGGTATTTTTGGCGCCCAAAGTAAAAAAGGGCGAGGTCGCTTCGCTTACATGTACATGCCGCCGTTCACCGAAAGCACGTGCCCGGTGATGTAGGTTGCCCCCCGGGAAACCAGGAAGAGCACCGCGGAGGCGACGTCGTCGGAGGCACCCAGCCTCCCCATCGGGATCTGCTCCTGGAGCGTTTCCTTGGCCTTTTCGGAGAGCTCCTGCGTCATGTCCGTCTCGATGAAGCCAGGGGCCACCGCGTTCACCGTGACGTTGCGGCGGGCGAGTTCCTTAGCCACCGACTTGGTGAGCCCGATCATCCCCGCCTTGGAGGCGCAGTAGTTGGCCTGGCCGGGGTTGCCCATCTCGCCGACCACGGACGAGACGTTGACGATCCTGCCGTAGCGCGCCTTGCTCATCACCTTGGACGCCTCGCGCATGCAGTTGAAGGCGCCCTTCAGGTTCACGTCGATGACGGCATCCCAGTCGGACTCCTTCATCCTCATCAGAAGGCCGTCCCTGGTGATCCCGGCGTTGTTCACCAGGATGTCCAGGCGACCGAAGGCCGCGACGGCCTCCTTGAAGAGCACCTCCACCTCGCCGGCCTGAGAGACGTCGACCTTTAGAGCCAGGGCCTTCCCGCCGGAGGCGGTGATCTCGTCGGCGGTGCGCTGGGCTGCCTCGACGCTGGTGGCGGTGACGACGACGGCCGCCCCCTCACCGGAGAGTTTCAGCGCGATGGCGCGGCCGATACCGCGGGATGCCCCGGTCACGACGGCTACCTGTCCAGTCAAGCTCATAGCGCTCCCCCTGTGATGGCCTTCACCCCAGCCGAGTCCTGCACGTTGAAGGTCTGGACCTCTTTATCGATCCTCTTCACCAGTCCCGCGAGCACCTTGCCGGGTCCGATCTCCACGAAGCGGGTCACCCCCGCGGCGGTCATCTGCTGCACCGAGGCGTCCCAGAGGACCGGCGAGCAGACCTGCTCCACCAGGAGCCCCTTCACCCGGGCGGCGTCGCCGTTTGGCTTGGCTTCCACGTTGGTCACCACCGGCGTGGCGAGCGCCCCTACCTGGACCGCGTCCAGGGCGCCCGAAAGCCTTTCCGCTGCGGGCCGCATCAGGGCGCAGTGAAACGGAGCGCTCACCGGCAGGAGCATGGTCTTGCGGAAGCCGCGCGCCTTGGCGATCTCGATGACGCGAGCCACGGCGCCCGTGTGTCCGGCGATCACGATCTGTCCGGGGGAGTTGTAGTTGGCGGGTGAAACCACCTCGCCCTGCGCCGCCTCGTGGCAGATCTCCAGCAAAATCTCGGCCTCGACGCCGAGGATGGCCGCCATGGCGCCCACCCCGACCGGAACCGCCTCCTGCATGAAGCTGCCGCGCGCCCGCACGGTCCGGAGCGCATCGGCGAAGGAGAGAGCGCCCGAGGCGACCAGCGCCGAGTATTCGCCCAGCGAGTGTCCCGCGAGGAAGGCGGGGGCAAGCGGCGACTCGTCGCGCAACACCCTCCAGGCCGCGATGCTGGCGGCGAGGATGGCCGGCTGCGTGTTTGCCGTGAGCTTCAGCTGCTCCTCGGGGCCCTCGAAGCAGAGCCGGGAGAGCGCGAAGCCGAGGGCGTCGTCTGCCTCCTCGAAGCTTTGGGCTGCGACCTTGAAATTTTCCGCCAGTTCGCGCCCCATTCCCGCATGCTGGGAGCCCTGGCCGGGGAAGATGAATGCGTAGCTTTGCATGAAAGTACCTCTAATGTTACGTGCGGCTGTGACGATAGGAAATTCCGGTGGCACGTATCGTAGGATCGCGCCATCAGGCGGCAAGGCCTTCCAGAGCAAAAGGGGCGGGTCTGGGACCCGCCCCTACAGGTTCTTTACTTTCCGGATTATTACCAGCGCAACAGGGCAGCACCCCAGGTGAGTCCGCCGCCGAAAGCGTCCAGAAGGACGATGTCCCCCTCTTTCACGCGCCCGCCACGGCGGGCCTCGTCGAGGGCGATCGGGATCGACGCCGCTGAGGTGTTGCCGTAGCGGTCCAGATTGACGAAAACCTGGTCGGCGTTCAGCGAGAGCCGCTTGCCGACGGAATCCACGATCCTCTGGTTAGCCTGGTGCGGGATGAAGAGCGAGACGTCGCTCGAAGCGAGCCCGTTGGCGGCCAGTGCTTCCTGGGCGATATCGGTCATGGCGCGCACCGCGTGCTTGAACACCTCGTTGCCGTGCATGGTGAGGTAGACGAGCCGGTCGTCCAGGTTCTTCTGGGTCGCCGGGTTGCGGCTGCCGCACCCCTTCTGGTACAGGATGTCCCAGTAGTTGCCGTCGCTGTGCATGTGGGTGGAAAGGATGCCGTTTTCCCCCTCGACCGCCTCGAGCACGACCGCCCCGGCACCGTCGCCGAACAGCAGACAGGTGTTGCGGTCGCTCCAGTCGATGATGCGGGAAAGCACCTCGGCGCCGATCACCAGCGCCTTTTTCACCCCGCCGGCCCGGATGAACTTCTCGGCGGTGGCAAGGGCGAAGACGAACCCGGAGCAGGCCGCGGAGACGTCGAAGCAGGCCGCGCTGGTCGCTCCGATGCTCTGCTGCACGATGCAGGCGGTGGACGGAAAGGGGAAGTCCGGGGTGAGGGTCCCGACTATGATCAGGTCGATCTCGTCCGCGGCGACGCCTGCCGCCTCCAGCGCCCTGAGGGCCGCGGCGCTGGCGAAGGTGGAGGTGTACTCCCCCTCGCTGGCGATGCGGCGCTCCCGGATCCCGGTCCGCGCGACGATCCATTCGTCGGTCGTGTCGACCATCCGCTCCAGGTCAAAGTTGGTAAGCACCTTCTCGGGAAGTGACGAGCCCGTACCCGTAATCCTTGCTCGAATCATGAAGCCACCCTCTCCTTCGCGTCGGCGGGCACCGGGGCGCCCTCCCGCTCGCGTATGGTACCGGGGAAACTTTCGTGCAGCTTCTCGGCCATACGGGAGTTTACCCCATTTAGAGCGTAATCGTAGGCAAAGCGGATCGCGTTCTTGATCGCCTTGGGGTTCGATCCGCCGTGGCAGATCATGCCGACGCCGTTGATCCCCAGAAGAGGCGCGCCGCCATATTCGGCATAGTCTACGGTTTTTTTGAAATTCTGGAAGGCCTTGCGGCAGAGGAGATAACCGACCTGCGACAGGAAACTGCTTTTGATCTCGGCTTTGAGCATCTTGCCGACGGACTCGGCCAGCCCTTCGGAGAGCTTCAGCACGACATTGCCGACGAAGCCGTCGCAAACCACGACGTCCACCGTGCCGTTGAAGATATCCCGCCCCTCCACGTAGCCCAGGTAGTTGAGCGGCTTTTCGCGCAAAAGGAGGCTGGTTTCGCGGGTAAGCTCGTTCCCCTTGCTCGCCTCCGAGCCGTTGGACAAAAGTCCGACCCGGGGTGAAGCAAGCCCCATGGCGAACCTGGCGTAGGCCTCGCCCAGGACGGCGAACTGCACCAGGTGGATCGGCTTGCAGTCCACGTTGCCGCCGACGTCCAGCACCAGGGTGCTGCCGGACATGGTGGGGAGGAGCTGAGCGATCGCCGCGCGATCGATCCCCTTCATCCGTTTCAGCACGAACATCCCCGCCGCCATGGTGGCACCGGAGTTTCCCGCACTGACAACGGCGGCAGCCTCGCCCCCCTTCACCAGCTCGAAGGCGACGCGTATCGAGGAGTCCTTCTTCTTGCGCACCGCGTCCGAGGCAGAGTCGTGCATGCCTACGACTTCGCTGGCATGCCAGACTGCGATATCGAGCCCGGTGCAGTCATGACGGGCGAGCTCAGCCTGCACCTTCTCACGGTCTCCGACCAGGGTGACCGGCACGCCGAATTCCCTGGCCGCAGCTACAGCACCTTCTACTTCAACATGAGGGGCGTTATCGCCCCCCATTACATCGACAGCAACTCTCATATAACCCCTAGGTAGCGGATTCCGGACAGTCACGACAGCCTGAAGCTTTCGGAACCTACAGCTCTTCGGATTTCAGCACCTGGCGACCCTTGTAGGTGCCGCAGGAAGGGCAGACGCAATGCGGCAGCTTGGGAGCCTTGCACTGGGGGCAGGACGACACGGTGGGAGGAGTCAGGAAATCGTGGGCCCGTCTCATATTTTTGCGCGATTTGGAAGTTTTCTTCTTAGGTACAGCCATGGTATTTCTCCTTTTTACTTTTCTATTCTAATCTCTTTCAGGGCACTCATCTTCAAATTGATCCCGCCGCGGTCGCAGCCGCACTCGCCCTCGTTCAGGTCCGTACCGCACTGCGGGCAAAGCCCCCGGCACGACTCGCTGCACAAAGGCTTGAACGGGACTTCCATCATCACCTGCTCCGCTATCTCGAAGTCCAGGTTTATCTCCTCGCCGTCATAAGAGACGGAAATGAGTTCTTCATCGCTTAGTTCGACTTCCTCGTCGAGCTCCCCCCCTGCCGACTTGGTGTAAAAAATCGTGAAATCTGTGGAGAGCGGAAGTTCGTACTCGGCCAGGCAGCGCGAGCAGGAGAGCTGCACGGCGCTCGTCACCGAGCCGGTCGCCCTCACGTGGTCGTACTCCCAGATGGCGGAGACCTCGGCGCGAACCGGCGCGGTGAAGCGGCACTCGCCGGCCTGCTCCATCTGCAACAGGTTCGGGTAGTGCGCTGCCGGCTGTTCTTCATTAAGATCCTGCTGCGTCCTTTTCACTTCATCGATGCGTATCTTCAAAGGATGTTATCCCCCTTTTTCAAAGCCTCTCAGTATATAGATGGAGTCGATTTTGTCAAGGTTAAATTCTAGGGACCGGGAACCGGAAAACAGGGGCTCTACCACCCTGCCCCACCCATCCGGTAGTCGACGCTCACGCCCCCCTCCCCGCGGGAAAGCATCCCCAGGTGCTCGGCGGCCCCCTCCACCAGCAGATCCAGCACGGGGCTGCGCTTCTTGGGCGGTCGTATCAGTTCGGGTTCCCCCTTGATCCCGCCCAGGCGCGCCGCCTCCTCGATGGCGTCCTGCAGGGTGCCGAGCCGGTCGACGAGCTTCAAGGCGAGGGCCTGTTCGCCGGAGAAGATCCTGCCGTCGGCGATGGCCGCCACCTGGTCGACCGGAAGCCTCCGCCCCTCGGCCACGGCCCGGACGAACTGGCGGTGCGTGCTGTCGATCACCCCCTGCAGCATCTCCCTCTCCTCGGCCGTCATGCTCCGGGCCGGCGACCCCACGTCCTTGAACTTGCCGGTCTTCAGGGTGAACGCCTTCATCCCGACCTTCCCCATCAGCCCCTCGAGGTTGGAGAACTTCATCAGCACGCCGATGCTCCCGGTGATGGTCCCCGGGTTGGCGAAGATGAGCGTTGCGGGCGCCGAGACGTAGTACCCCCCCGAGGCGGCGACGCTACCCATGGAGACCACCACCTTCTTCACCTTGGCAAGCTCCTTCACCTGGGCGCTGATCTCCTGGGACGGGCCGACGACACCGCCGGGGGAATCCACCCGCACCACGACCGCCTTCACCCGCTTGTCCTTCTTGAGGACGCGCATCTGCCGGATCGTTTCGGTGCCGTCGATGATGAGCCCCTTCACCTCGACGATCCCCACGCCATCGCCGCCGGTTATCCTGTCACGGTCGCCGAAGAGGGCCGTAGCGACCAGGACGCAAAGGGCAAAAAGCACCAGCATGACGCCGATGCCGGCAGCACTCCAGAGCAGCCATCTGTTTTTCATGCACCCTCCAAGATTTTGCTTGTCTTAACGGCTGACAATGTCATATATCTTGTCTTAACGTCAGACAAAGTCAATGTGAATCTCTGACCTGATCAAGATCGGATCTGATCAGTGCCAGTTTGCGGCTAAATGTCAAGGTCCCGTCAGCAGCAATCTACCCCGTTGTGACACCGGTTTCGAAGATCGAGGAAAACATGAAGCTACTGGTCATCTCGGACAGCCACGGCAACTACCCGCACGCGCTCAAGGCGCACACGCTCGCGGGTCCGGTGGATCACATCATCCACCTGGGCGACGGTGCGGAGGATGCGCGCCTCATGGAGGAGTTGCTGGAGGTGCCGGTGTTCCGGGTGGCGGGGAACTGCGACTTCGACGTGCGACTCCCGAAGGAGCTGACCCTGGAATTCGGAGAGTGCCGGGTCTTCCTGACCCACGGCAACAGGCAGTTCGTCAAATCGGGACTCTCGCAGCTGGTCAGGAAAGGGACCGAGGTAGGGGCCAGCGTTGTCCTGTACGGCCACACGCACCTGCCGGCGATTCAGGCGGCAGCGGGCATGCTTTTGGTCAATCCGGGCGCGCTGAAGCAGGGGTTCCCGGGGAGCTACGCGATCATCACCGTGGAGGGGACCGAGGCCCGCGCCGAGATCTTCGACCTCTAAGTCAAAAGCATTACCGCAAAGACGCCAAGACGCCAAGACGCCAAGACGCCAAGACGCGAAGAAAACCAAAACCAGCTAAGACCGAAGTCATAGCAAACCTGCCGGCCTTGTAAAAGACCAGCCTGGTCTTCCTTCGCGTCTTCGCGGTAAAGTTTTTTTCAGTCAGCAGCCACAGCCGCAGTTGTGACAGACCTTGCGATTCTCGTCGTCCGGCGGGACCGTTTCCGGGGCGAAGGCGATCCGGTTCACCGCACGCCTGATGTCCTCCAGCGGGTCGAGGTGCGGGCTCTTCCCTATCACATGCCCGATGCAAATGTTGCTGATCCCGTCGGAGGGAGACGCAATCCTGACCGCGTTCAGCAGGTCGGCGTAGCTTGCCACCTCGATCACCTGCCCGGCGTCGTCCGCGCGTTCCAAAACGATCCCGAAACGCTCCAGTTCCTGAGCGAGTTCCGCGAAAAAAAGATCAAAAGCGATCCCGGACAGGGAGTTTTCCCAATCCGGCCTCTTGTGGCTTTGCCCGTAACAAGTCAAACGCATACTCTTACCCATCATCACCTCTTTAACCGACCCAAACCCACAGCCACAGGTTTTTATCACTTATCACTTATCACTTATCACTTATCACTTATCACTTATCACTTATCACTTATCACTTATCACTTATCAACCACTCAACCACTATCCCCTAGCTAGCTGCGGCCTTTTTCTGCATCGAGCTCAGGATCATGTCCAGCACCACCTTCTGCTTCGCCTCGTACTTGTTCAGCACGGCAAGGCAGGTCCCCATTGGGAACTGCTCGTGCAGGTAGTCGGAGTCCCGGCCCGACAGAATGACGATCCTGTTCTTGTCCATGCCAATCGAGACCGCGAAGCTGAAGATCTTGGCCCCGTCCAGCTTCGGCATCTCCAGGTCCACCAGCAGCAGGTCCACCGGTGCCCCCTTCAGGATGGCGAGCGCCTGGAACGGGTCCGTGCAGGTCTCCACGTTGAGCAGCGGGTAGAGCGACTGGATCTGTTCCCGCATCGCATCGAGAAACGGGGCGTCATCATCAACGATCAGGATTCTTCTCATTACCACCTCAACAGCATTACTTAAGCACCCGGGTCGCCGCAGAGAGGACCGGGAACGGCACCTGCAACTCGAGTGCCCGGGCGATCTTCAGGTTTACGATCAGTTCTACCTTCTTCGGGGTGGCGACCGGGAACTGGTTCGCCTTCTTCCCCCCGAGGATCCGCGCCGCATAATCGGCGGCAACCTGCCCCTGCTCTGCCGGGTCGGCCTCCATGGAGATCAGGGCACCCTTTTGGGCCGCCCCCGGCATCTGGGACAGCACCGGTATCTTCAGCTCGCTCGCCCGGTGCACGATCTTCTCGAAGCTCCGGCTGCCTGCCGTGCACTCGGAAACGTAGATGCAGTCGACCCGCGCGGCGAACAGGGTGGCAAGCGCCGCGTCCACCCCGCTGGCACCCGCCAGGTTCACCACGGTGAGCGTCAGCCCCGACTGGACCGCGATCCTGCGCATTTCCCTCAACTGCACCTGCGACCCCTCCTCGCGGGCAGTGTAGACCACCCCGACCGACCGGATCGGTTTCAAGTCCATGGCCGTCTTGATCAGGGTGACCAGCGGGATCTTGGAACTCACCCCCGCCATGTTGTGCCCGGTCGAGGACATGCTCCGGGCCAGCCCGGCTTCCACAGGGCCGTAGACGTCGGCAAACACGATCGGTATGTCGCTCGCCTCGCGCAGTGCCGCCAGCGCCGCCGGTGCGCCGTAGGTGACGATGATGTCCGCGCCGATGGCGTTGAATTTACGGATGCTGTTGGCCCAGGAGATCGGGTCCGGGTTCGGCGTCTGGGTGATCACCTCGACGTTGCTCTGGTCATACCCCTTGAGCACCAGCGCCTTTACGAACGCCTTGTGGGCGTCGCGGTACCGGGGCAGGTCGCAGGTCAGAAGCGCCGCCACCAGTTTTCCGCCCGCACGGGAGTCCGCCGCAGGAATGACTGCGGTAAGGGCCAGCAGCAGCAGTATAATACGGATCAGTGTCAGGATCTACCCCTTGTCACCATTTCGCCATCAGATAGGCGACGACGGCGTGCACGGTGCCGTTGTACGCGCTGTAGGCGGGGTTCTTCTCGTTGTAATCTTTCCAGGTGTACTCCAGCGAGCACGACAGCTGGCTGGTGAAACGGTACTCGCCGCGGACCGAAGCCGAGCTGATCACGGTATCCTGTTCGGTTATCTCCCGAATGCCGGCGGTGCTGGCGGTGGGCGCACCGGTGATGCTGTCGACGGAAAAGATGCTAGGCTCCGGGGCGAAGGCGGAGCTGGACCTTATCTGCTGCAGCATGAGCGACAGGTCGAGTTGCTCAAGCGCGGCGTAACTGGCGTTCACGCCGTAGACCTGAGAGCGCGTGGCAAAGTTGGAGGCGGCAAAGCTCCCCGGGTTGGCCTGCCCCGCGTCCACTCCGGTGAAAAGGACACCCTGATCCACCCGGCTGTGCAGGTAGGCGTAATTGGCTGCGAGGGTCATCCGCTCCAGCGGGACGAACCATACGCCCAGGTTGGCATTCTGCGTCGCCCTATCCCGGGAAAGGGGGGAGGAGGCGGCGTACCTGATCGGGTCGGTGAACTGGAGGTTCACCAGTTGCACCAGGGAATGCTCGACCTGGTCGTTCCATTCGCGCCGTGCGGTCAGGTTCGCCGTCACCCCGAACTTTTTCCCCGTGTAGGTGGTGAGGAACTGCCCCTCGTGCTTCTGCTGGAAGGAATCGCCGTAGGAAGGGTGATCCGTCGCCGCATAGCTGTACTTGGCCGTGACGCGCACCCCCTTCGCGGGATGGTAGAGCAGCGCCAGGGATCCCTTCTGGGTGGAGGAGTTCTCGGGAAGCGCCCAGGTCGAAGCCGTGGGGAGGTCCGAGACGTTGGTCCTCCTGAGGTACTCACCCCGGTACTCTCCGGTAAGAGACAACTCTCTGAGAGGCTTGAAGGAGAAGGTCGCGAGAGCTACGTCCTTCGTGCTGTCCACGGGAGGCTTCACCGGCTGGACCTGGTTTGCGAAATTGATGTTGCTGACGACGCCCCGATTTCCGTTATCGATTTCCTGGCGCCGGTACTTGAGCGCCAGGGAGAACTCCTTGCAGGGGGTGTAGACGAAATCTCCGGCCGCGTTCTGCAGGACGACCTCGGCGTGCTTCACCCCGCTCGTATCGGTGAGCCGGGAAAGGTTTTCGCGCTGGCCGATGCTGTAGGAGCCGCTCCCCACGATCCCTCCCGCCAGCGAGGTATGCAGTTTCACCGTGTGGGAGATGAATCGGCTGTCCGGATCCTCGTTATGCTGCTGCACCCCGTCCAGCAACTCGTTGTTGCGCGCCACATAGTGTTCCAAAGGGGTCGCCCGCCTGTCCTCGAAGACCCTGATCCGGAAGTCGTAGATCAGATCGACCCAGCCTAAGTGGGCGTCCACGCCGAGGCGCCCCTCCTGGATCTGACGGTCCACCCCCCGCGACCTGGCGAAGAGGGTGTTCTGGGTTCCTTCGAAGGAGGTGTCCGCGAAGCGCTGCTGGACAGTCCCCTCCCTCACCAGTCTCCAGTAACCGAGATTCACGTGCAGGGGGAAGTTGTGCAGCCGGTAACGGAACTCCGCCAGGTCCTGGGTGACCGCGACGCCATAGTTCTCGGGCGGGTCAGGGTCCGCGTGGTAGGTCGCCGTGGTGGCCGGGGCCGGCGCGGGCGGGAAATCCGGCGCGAACAAAAGCTCCCGGTCCAGGTTGTGGAACAGCGACTCGGTCCTCAGGTGCAGGCGGTAGTCCCCCTTGTAGTCGAGCAGCAGGTCGCCGTGGTAGTCATTCTCGTTGAGAAAGTTCCCCTCCAGCTCGGAATTGCCGTCCTTTGCCAGGGCCCGGTAGAAGAGCCCGCCGCTGCGCGAGGAATGGAGAAAGCCGTACCCCGAGGCGCGCCCGCCGTAGCCGTCGTTGGAGACGAGGCTGTAGCCGAGGTTGCCCCCCTTCTGTTCCAGGGTCTCCACCACCCTCTCGTCCCCGCCGTAGACGGCACCCTCGCCGGCCGGCACGCTCGCGTCGGGATTCTGGGGTGTTTCCTTAGGCTCCTCTTCCGCAGCCGCGCTCGCCGCAGTCAAAAGGAGCAGGAGCAGCAGGGGTGGGACACAATGTGCGAGATAGAGCGGTCTGATCACCTTCAGGCTCCTTTATCGGTTCACTGACGCAGTGTGCCCCTGCCCGTTACCGCCTGGGAGGGGGTATCGGTACCGTGGATCTGTGAATGGCAGTCCGTGCAACGGTTGGTGAAGAGCTGCTTGAGCCCCGGCGTCGTGCCGGCCAGATGCCCGGTGTGGCACTGCAGGCAGAGAAACGGCATTGCCGCGTTCAGCAGGTGGTTATTGACCGAGCCGTGCGGCGTGTGACAGTTCATGCAGTTCTCCGTCAGGTCCGCATGTTCGAAGGCGAAGGGCCCCTGTTTCTCCATGTGGCACTTGGTGCAGGTCTCCTTCGGGCTGTTCCCCTTCAGGAGCTTGTCCTGGGTGGAGCCGTGCACCTCGTGGCAGTCCACGCAGACCATCTTCTTCTCCCGGAGCGGGTGATGCGAATACAGGGAATTCTCCGCCCGCACCTCCGGGTGGCAGCCGAAACACATCTCCGACATCTCCTCGCGGCTCACCTTCTGCTGGGGCCCCTTGTGCAGCTTGTGGCAGTCGAAGCAGCTCACGTCGTTGACCGCGTGGCTGCTGGCGTTCCAGTGGGCCAGGGTCGGGATGGATGCTGCCGAATGGCATTTGAGGCAGATGAGAGACTGGGCCTGGGGGGGGAGGTTCATGATATCCAGGAACTTCGTGGTTTCGCATTTCTTCTTGAGGAGGGTGTTATTTTCCCGGTCGTCGTCTAGCTGCGCGATGGCGAGGCTTCCGGGTCCGTGGCACGACTCGCAGTTGACGAGCGGCAGGCCGGTCTCGGGCTTGATCTGCTCGCCGTGCACGCTGTGGCTGAAGTCGTCGGAAATCTTGTCGTGGCTGTGGCATTTGGAGACGCAGTTGTTGGTGCCGACGTATTCGGCGTCCAGCCTGCCGACGATCATCTTCTCGTACTCCCGCATCGGCAGAATAGGCTTACTCTGTTTCAGGGAGACGCAGGAGCCGCACACCAGCGGAAAGAGTACCAGCAGGATCGTTATTCTGATGCGGCGCAGGGTGCATGCCATAGCCATCTACTCTCCCCTTATCCCCTTGGTCGTCGTGTAGATGAAGCCCCGCACGATCGGATTCTGGCTCTTCTTGATCTCGCGCGGCGTACCGATCTCCACGATGGAGCCGCCGTGCATCATGGCGATGCGGTCGGAGATGTAGAGCGCGAAATTGAGGTCGTGGGTAACGATCACCGTCGTGTTCTTGGTGGTCTCTTTCAGCTTAAGGATCGTGTTGGCCAACTCGTCCGTGGTGACCGGGTCGAGTTCGGCGGTCGGTTCGTCATACAGGATCAGGTCCGGGTTCATGGCAAGCGACCGGGCGATCGCCACACGCTTCTTCATGCCTCCGGAAAGCTCCGAGGTGCGCAGGTCCTCCTTGCCGACCAGCCCCACCATCTCGAGCTTCTCCCGGATGATCTCCCTGATCCGCTGTTCCTTGCAGACCCTTTTTTCCCGAAGCCACAGCCCGACGTTCTCCCCGACCGTAAGGGAATTGAAGAGCGCGGACGACTGGAACACCATGGAGTAGCGGTAGTCGCGGGACGAGGCGTCCTTTGGTGCCGCGAAGATCGGGATGTCGTCTATATAGATCTCGCCGCTGTCCGGAGACTCCAGCTTCACGATATGCTTCAAGAGTACGCTCTTGCCGGTCCCCGAGGGGCCGATGATGCAGAAGGTCTCCCCGGCCTTGATCTCCAGGTTGATGTCCTTAAGCACGTGAGTGGTGCCGAAATACTTGTTCAGCATTTCGATGCGGATTCCCACCCCCCTGGTTTCCAGGAGATCTACCGGACGGCCGCTGTCGGTGTGAAAGAAAGAACCGGACAGACCATGTTTGAGCTTTGCGAACACTATTTTTCCTCATCGGCAGAAATTGGTTAAGAATGAGCCGACCTTTCCTTGTTCCACGCCTTGGCTCCTGCAGGAGGAGGACCGCAGCCTATCATTGAGGAAACGGCGCCCATAGTAACAGACAAGGGAGCCGTCTTGCAAGCGGAGAATGTTTGTGGTCATTAACATGATGGGATTGTGCAGAGGCGCTGAACGAGTATTGAATGGTACGCACAATAGGCCGCTCACCATCCCGTTGATTGTCACTGTTGCAAGGCACGAATGCCATGCCCGCAGCCAGGAAGAGAACCTGGCCAGAGCCGGAAGGCGCGAGTGGGAAAAGAACCACCAGCTCCGTAGGGGCCCCCCTTGCGGGTGCCTTGCTGCTTTGAGGCCCGGACACAAGCTTCAGAAAAGATAGGGGGAGCGGTTATCGAAGTGACGCCTGTTCCGAAAGACATAGAGGTTAAGCAGCATGAGGGCGAGGGCAGCCGCAAGCGTATTGAAGCGCAACTCGTCCTCAGGGACCGGGGTGCCTGTCAGGCGCGCATATGCGTCCGGAGTGAGCAGCGCCAGATTGACGCATGCGTTGCAGATATCCAGCAGATTGTAGGCGATGAGCAGCCATACCGTGAGGCGCTGCCGCTTCAGGATTCCGAGGAGCAGGTAGACGGAGATGATGCTGTCGGCAAAGACCAGCAATTCGCCGGTTCTTCCCGGGTAGAACCTCCCCATGAACGGGAAGGGGTAGCCGTAGCTTGAGATCGAGAGGAGCAGGAAGAAGAGGTAGGCCGCGGCGAGCGCGGTCAGCCCGAAGGGGCGGCTCTGGGCGTTATCCGGCATCAGTGGCGTCCTTCGGGGTGCATGGTCCGGCGGTCAGGTGCGGGGCCGGATTCAACGCGAAGCCAGCCTGCTGTGTTCCTTGAGGAGGCAGTGGTCCATCACCACGGCGAGCCCCGCTCCCTCAGCCCTTGCTGCGGCCGATTCGTTGACGATCCCTTCCTGCATCCAGACAACCTTGGCGCCCTTGGCAATCGCCTGTTCCACGATATCGGGGAGGAACTCCGAGCGGCGAAAGACGTCGACGATCTCCACCTCGTCCGGGATATCCGCGAGAGTCGGGTAGCAGCGTTCCCCGAGTATCTCCTGGCAGGCGGGATTTACCGGGATGATCCGGAACCCGGCCCTTTGCAGGTAGGCCGCCACCTCGTAGCTTGGTTTTCCCGGGTCAGGAGAGAGGCCGACAACCGCGATGTTCTTGTACCTCGTGATTATTTCCTTGATATCCAGGTTTGCCATAGCTACCTCCGGTTAAGTCGTCGAGTCGTCGAGTGGTTGAGCCGTTAAGTCGTTGAGTCGTTGAGTGGTTGAGACGTTGGGCGGCTACCTGTCACTAAACACCGGTCATTGTCATCCTGCTTTGTGCCAGGTTGCAGCTGATTCAGGTTCAGAGTTAAAATTCCACTTTGCGAAAGGGGAGAGTTTGTCTGAGCTGGGAAAGCTGCTGTTCAGCTTGAAATTGTCAATTGTCAATTGTCAATTGCCTTTCCTCATACCGCTGATGGCGACGCAGAAGAAGATGATCGCCATCACCCCTGCAATGAATATCCAATCCGCCGTGCTGAATGCGGCCATGCCTGCCTCCTATCCTTCGAGTTTTTCCAGGGCGCAGCGCGCCTCGGCATAGTCCGGATCAATCCTGAGCGCCCGACGCAATAGAGTACGCGCGTCCCGCTCCCTTCTTAACTCGATGCAGCAAAGGGCGAACAGGTACGGGATCTCCGGCATGGGAAACTCGCGGGTAAAATGTTCGTCCGCCATGATGTCGGCGAAGATGTCGGCAGCCTCCTCGCAGTCCCCATCGTCCTTCAAAGAGAGCGCGCAGCCGACCGCCTCCAGGTAATCGACGGCCGGGACCCTCGGCAGCTCCCCCCTCTCGATCCGGCCCAGACGCGCGTTCACCTCGCCGGCCGCCTCGGCGGAGAGCGACGGCAGCAGCCCGCGCCAGAGAGACCCCGCAGTCTCGTACTTGCCGAGCAGGTAGCAGACCTCGGCGAGGGTCGAGCTCGCCCTCGGGTCGCCGGGTGAGATTTCCAGCGCCCGGGCCAGGTACGCCTCTGCCTTGAACAGCGTCACCGTGGATAGGTGCAGCGCCGAGAAGCGGCACCCCTTCTCCAGGAGCGTCGCCCCGATCTCCAGCGGGAAATGGGGGTCGTCGGGTTCCATGAGCGCGAAAATCCTCAAAAGGTTCACCCGCCGGTCCAGGTAGGGGACCTCCACGTCCTTCTCCCCGAGCATGATGATGTGGCTCGCCAGCTCCGAGACGTAGTGCGGGTACCCTTCCTTGAGCATCTCGGCATAACGCTCGCAGTGCTGGCAACCCGGATCGGTCCGCAGCGCCTGGTAGATGCCGCGCCCGATGGCGTCGTAGCCCGGCAGCTCTCCCTCGAGCGCCTGGTAATCCGCCTCCAGCAGAGGCGCCGGACAGGAGCCGTAGCAAAGCGACACCTTGCCGTCCAGACCGGAGACGACCGCGTCGGCGGGGGGGGTGTAATAGATGATGCCCGGAATGGGAGTAGTTTCGAGTGCTATGGCTGCTCCTCCTTAGCGTTCCCGCGTGGGGAACGTGTCGACGCCTGCGTGCACGCCGACCGTCTTGTATATTTTCACTCCGTCCCAGGGGCGGTCCAGGATCCCGTCATGGATCGCCCAGCTCCGTCCCAGGACACTCTTCTCCATGCCGCGCCGCCTGCGTGGAGCCGTCCAGCCGCCGGTACAGCACCCCGCCGGGGGCGAACCCGGCGTCGATCTCCTGCATCAGCCTTTTCCCCACCAGGTAATCGAACCCGTAGCGCTCGTAGCGGATCGCGTTGTCATAGGTGAGCGGCTCGCCGAAGATCAGCTGCATCCCGAGGCGCGCGGTGAGACGCTCCAGCAGCGGCAGGAATTCGCCGAACATCCTCATGCCGCGCCTGGTCTGGTTCGGGAAGAGCCCCGCCGCCATCGCCCTCCCCTCCTCGGGGAGGTTGCGCGCCAGCGTCGCGAAGCAGTTGTCGCGCCCCTCCAGGTCCAGGTCGACGTCGAAACGCGGCGCCGCGGGGTCGGCGACCATGCAGAAGGAAAGCTCCATCTGGCCGTGCTGGGTATCGCACAGCTCCAGGAAAAAGACCGGGTCCCGGTCCCCGGGGAGCATGCGCGCCTCCACGCGCAAAAGGCGCAGCCCCTCGGGGGCGATGAAGCGCAGCCTCCCCTCTCCCCGCGCCAGGAGTTCGCGCAGGCGCGGCGGCAGGAGCGAGCCGTAAATCCGCTCCTTCTCCCGGGTCTCGAGACGGTTGATGTCGTAGAGGGAGTAGAGCTCGGCGCCCCTCCCCTCCCCCAATGCCTCATTACCGGCGGTAATTGCCACAGGAACCGATCAGCACCGGGAAAATGCTGCTGCGCACCTGCGCGATGCTCTTTTCCACGGCGTCCAGGGCGGCGTTGCGGTCGTCTTCCTGCGCCCAGTGCATGGCGTCCAGGAGCATGCGGTGCGGAAAGCCGAGCTCAGCAATAAGCTTCACAAAGGACGCGGGGAGCCGGGGCGGCAGCTCGCGGTCGTTCATCACCGCCCAGGCGATGGTCCAGGCGCGCGCCACGTTCATCATGTCGTAGCCGCCGCCCCCCACGGCAACCCAGGGGATCTGCAGGGCACGCAGCTTCTTCATGACATAGGCGTAGCCGTGGGTGGTCACCTCCAGGCGGGTGAGCGGATCGGTCCTGAAGGTGTCCGCGCCCAGCTGGGTAAAGAGGACGTCGGGGTCGAAGGCGGCGATGAGCGGAAAGGCGACCTCGTCGAATGCCTTCATGAACAGCGCGTCGTCCGTGTGGGCCAGAAGCGGCAGGTTGACCGAATACCCCGCCCCGGCACCTGAGCCCGTTTCGGACTCGAAACCGGTCCCCGGGAAGAAGTAGACGCCGCTTTCATGGAGCGAGATGGTGAGGACCCGGTCCGTGTCGTAGAAGGCGTTCTGCACCCCGTCGCCGTGATGGGCATCGATATCCAGGTACACCACCCGCTTCCCCTTTGCCACGAGGTGGTTGATGGCGACCGCCGCATCGTTTAAGTAGGAGAATCCGGAGGCGCGGCTTCTCTGGGCATGGTGCCACCCCCCCAGCGGGTTGAACGCGGCGGCGAACCCTTCCTCCGTGACCAGCCTGGCAGCCTCCAGGGTCCCGGAGACCCCGAGGCAGGCCCAGTCGTAAACGCCGGGGAACACGGGGTTCTCCAGGTCGCCGAGGCCGTAGCGGAAGTCCGCCCGCGGCTCCTTGGCGGCGCTGAACTCCCGCAGCGTCTCAAGGTACTCGGGGCTGTGGCAGCTCAAAAGCTCCTGGTGCGTCACCCCGCGTGGGCGGCGCAGCTCCATGTTCGGGAGCTCCAGCAGCCCGTAGGCGTCCATCAGGTCGTGGGCCAGCCGGTAGCGCTGCACCTTGAACGGGTGCTGCTCACCGTAGCAGTATCCCTCCAGGTCGGTGCAACTGATCAGTGCGGTCTTGCGAGACAAAAGGTACCCCCAGCCGGAATCTGTAGAATTTACCCCGAGGCGGCGGGGAGGTCAACCACTAAATCCTGCACAATCGCCGGGCAGTGCAGCGCATTTATTGGGCAGCAACAGGTCCACCCCGGCCGTTTTCCGGAACCCCTTTACTGTCATTTCAGCTGGATAGCGTCTTGGCAGAGAGATTGCTAGATCCGAACGTCTGCCCAAAGACGGGGCTGGCAGTTTACCAACGGAGGTAATGAATGAACGGGATGTCAATGGCGACACCACTTGGCAACAGCAGCGATGTGCTCTTCCTCATGCTCGGCGCAGTCATGGTCTTCGCCATGCACGCGGGTTTCGCCTTCCTCGAGGTCGGCACGGTACGAAAGAAGAACCAGGTGAACGCGTTCGTGAAGATCCTGACCGACTGGTCGGTCTCCACGGTGACCTACTTCCTGGTCGGCTTCCCGATCGCCTACGGCATCAGCTTCCTGAAACCGGTGCAGGAGCTGATCGGGAACAACCAGGGCTACGACATCACCCACTTCTTCTTCCTGCTCTGCTTCGCGGCCTGCATACCCGCCATCATCTCCGGCGGCATCGCCGAAAGGGCCAAGTTCTGGCCCCAGGTCACCGCCGGGGCGATCTTCGTCTCCTTCACCTACCCGACATTCGAGTCGCTCATCTGGGGCAAGAACAGCGCGCTTTTGCAGGACTTCTTCAAGCGGGTGGGCGGAGCGGAGTTCCACGACTATGCCGGCTCGGTCGTGGTCCACTCCATCGGCGGCTGGCTGGCGCTTCCCGCGGTGCTGATCCTCGGCCCGCGCATGGGGCGCTACCTGCGCGGCAAGTCCCACCCGATCCCGGTCAGCAACATACCGTTTCTGGCCCTGGGCTCCTGGATCCTCGCCGTCGGCTGGTTCGGCTTCAACGTGATGAGTGCCGGGCACCTGGAGAAGATCTCCGGGCTCGTCGCGGTCAACTCGCTCATGGCCATGGTCGGCGGCGTGCTCGCGGCGCTGGTCGCCGGCAGGAACGACCCCGGCTTCGTGCACAACGGAGCCCTTGCCGGACTGATCGCGGTCTGCGCCGGCAGCGACATCATGCACCCGCTGGCGGCCTTCGCGACCGGGGCGATCGCCTCCGTCATCTTCGTGTACGGCTTTCACATCGAGCAGGAAAAGCTGAAAATAGACGACGTCCTCGGCGTCTGGCCTTTGCACGGCGTCATCGGCTCCTGGGGCGGGATCGCCGCCGGGATCTTCGGGCAGCAGGCGCTGGGCGGCCTGGGCGGCGTAACCGTGGCTTCCCAGCTCATGGGTTCGCTGGCAGCCATCGCCTTTGCCCTGGCAAACGGCTTCCTGGTCTACGGCATCCTATCGAAGACCGTCGGCATCAGGCTCGCCCCCGAGGCTGAATTCGCGGGAGCCGACATCTCCATCCACAGCATCGGCGCCTACCCCGAGGACCACATCCGCTGACCGGTTGAGCAAGGCACGGTTGCCGATACACCACATGGAAAAGGCCCGGAAACGGGCCTTTTCCTGTTTTGCTTAGGGGGCACCGGGCTATTCCCGTTATTTTTAGCGGCCCTAACGCTTGGGTTTACCGCCAGAGAGTCTTGGTGTTCTTTGCGCCTTGGCGCCTTTGCGTGAGACGATTTTTATAATTTATTTCGGGTTATCTTGCGGTTCCCGAGCCGATTGCTGACCCAGATAATGACAATTTTTTCGGGATGCCGAATAGTTATGTTATTTTTTTGATATTTGACCAGAAGCCTGTATTATTGCTACTTCAGTTAGTAAATTTTCATTACCCTTAAAGGTCAAATCCATCATGAAAATGCACCTAGGCGAGTTGCTGGTCGAGTCCGGCATCATCAGCGTGAAGACCCTTGAACGTGCGCTTATCAGACAGCAGGGGAGCGGCAAGCGACTGGGCATCGTTCTTGACGAGATGGGGGTGATCAACCAGGAAGAGCTGATCGAGGCGCTGGCAAAACAGTTCGGCTTCGAAACGGTTCGGGGCACCTCCTCCCACAGCGTCCCGGAAAACCTCCTCGAGCTGATCCCTGAGGAGATCGCCGTCCAAAAGCTCGTTTTCCCTCTCAGGAGGCAAAACGGAGAACTTTCCCTCGCCATCACCGACCCCTTCGATACGGACACCATCAATTTGCTCGAGCAGAGCACCTCCCTGAGGATCGTGCCGGTGCTCGCCACCCGCGACGACATACTGGCCGCCGTGAAGCAGCACTACCTGCGGGGCGAAACCGCAGGCAACACCACCCTCAAGGTCCTCGTGGTGGACGATTCCAGCGAGATCACCTCCATCATCGGGGGGGCGCTCCGGAGGGAAGGTTACGAGGTGCTGACCGCCAACGACGGCGTCGAGGGGCTCAAGATCGCCTTTTCCCAGAACCCGGACCTGATCCTGTGCGACGCCGTGATGCCGAGGATGGATGGCTACGCGCTGATGCGCGCCATCAAGGCCAACCCGGCGACGGTCGGCATCCCGATGATACTGCTCACCTCGAAGTCCTCCCCGGAGGAGGAACATCGGGCACTCAAGTCAGGTTTCCACGACTTCATCGGCAAGCCGATGATGACCATCCGCGTGGTGTCCCGCGTCAAGCGCGCCTTCGAGATCATGCATCAGGTCAGACCGCGACAGGCAGCCCCAGCCGCCTGAGGGTTTCGACGACGATGAGGCCGAGTTCCTCCCCTGCGCTCACCTCATAGCGGACCCGCAGCACCCGTTTCCCCGTGGCGATGAGGGGAGCCAGGTCGATCGGGGTGGCCGCCAGCACCAGGTCGCAGGGGACCCGCGCCACCGTCCTCGCGAGATCCGCCAACTGCCCCTCGCTGTAACCGAGGGCGGGGAGCACGGCACCCAGATGCGGAAAGTCCCGGTACGCGCTTGCCAGGGAGCCGACCGCGAAGGGGCGCGGATCGACCACCAAGGCCCCGAGGGCCTGAGCGCAGGCAAGCCCCGCCCCCCCGCACTGCCCGCCGTGAGTGACGCTGGGACCGTCCTCCACCACCAGTACCCGCTTCCCCTGCACCTCCCCGGAATCCTCTAGCGATATGACGGAATCCGTCATCACGATCCTCGCCCCGCTGTTTCTCAGCCGCACCGCGTCCCTCAGCCCGGCAAGCGTCTGTGCCGAAACCAGGTTGCACTTGTTGATGACCAGGACATCGGCACGCAGCAGGTTCACCTCGCCGGGATAATAGCAGAAACAGTCCTCCGGGCGGGTCGGGTCCAGCACGGTAAGCTCCAGGTCCGGACGGAAGAAGGGGAAGTCGTTGTTCCCGCCGTCCCAGACGACCACATCCCCCTCGGCCTCCGCAGCCTGAAGCACCCTGGCATAGTCCACACCGGCGAAAACCAGCACCCCGGACGCGAGGTGCGGCTCGTACTCCTCCCTCTCCTCAATGGTGCAGCGCTCCCGTGCCAGATCGCCCAGGGTCTCGAAACGCTGCACGGCCTGAGCCTCCAGGTCGCCGTACGGCATCGGGTGGCGTACCACGACCGGCCTGAGCCCCGCCCCGGCTATGATCCTGCAGACCAGTCGGGACAGCCCGCTCTTGCCGCAACCGGTCCGCACCGCGCAGACTGAAAGGACCGGCTTCCGGCTCTGGAGCATGCTGGCATCCGGGCCGATCAGCCTGAAATCAGCGCCCGCCGCCAGCACCGCGGACCCCTTGTGCATGAGGCTCTCAGGTGAGACATCGCTGTAGGCGAAGACGACCTCGTCGACCCGCTCTTTTTTCAGGAGTTCGAGAAGCAGGGACTCGTCGAAGATGGGGATGCCGCCGGGGTAGAGTTTCCCGGCGAGGCTCGCCGGGTAGGTCCTGCCGGCGGTGAAGGGTATCTGGGTCGCGGTGAAGGCCCGGACCTGGTAGGCGGGGTTGTCCCGAAAGCAGACGTTGAAGTTGTGAAAATCCCTGCCGGCGGCTCCCATGATGATCAGACGCTTTGGCTTCATGAGATTTCGGCGAGGGCGACGGTGAAGATGTCGAGCGCCTCCTCCATCTTGCCGTGGGCGCCCTGGTCCCGCGTGAATACGGCCAACCCCCTCTGGACCACCAAGCCGTCTTCGCTCATCGATGCACCTCCCGATCGGGACGCTTCAATGAGAAAAATCATAGCACAGCGCGCTGCCACCGCAACATCGCCCATGGCCCTTTTGTTGCAAGATCTTTTTTCCCTCTCCCCTTGCATTCCAAAACTATTAGACTAGACTAACAAAATTGCATCGGGAACCGTCCACATTTCCGCCATTAGACTGCTTCGAGGGAGGGGCGATGTACAAGGAAAAAAGGAATTTCGCCAGACTGGCCTTGCATGCAAAAGCTAACATACACCAGGAGGATCAGGTCATCGAGGGCGAGGTGGAGAACCTCAGCATGAAGGGGGTTTTCGTGACGACGGTCAGACGGCTGGAGTTAAACGATGCGGTGGCTGTCACCATCTATCACACCCTCACCCCGCAGATCCTCTGCGATCTGAAAGCCAAGGTGGTCAGGGTGACGGATACGGGAATGGGACTTCAGTTTGAAAAGACCCTTCTCGATTGAGAAGGGTCCCTGTTGGAACAATCGGGGCCGGGAATCGATCGTCACCGGGTCTGCCTCAGCAGATGCGTGGCAGTTGCTCTCCGGCCAGCATCTCAACCCCCCTCACGCCGCCCACGGAGGTCTTCAGCTGCACGCGGCCGTCTGAGCCCTCCATCACCTCGCCGATGATGGCGGCGCCCCTTCCTTGCGGGTGCCGCCGCATGATACCCAGGGCCTCCTCGGCCTGCTCGGGAGCGACCAGCGCCAGCAGTTTCCCCTCGTTGGCAACGTAGAGCGGGTCGAGCCCGAGGATGGAACAGACCCCCTTGACACCGGGGTTTATCGGCAGGCTTTCCTCATCGAGCATGATGGTAACGCCGGACTGGATGGCGATCTCCTTTAGCGTTGTTGCCACCCCTCCCCGGGTCGGGTCGCGCAGCACATGCAGCCCACCTCCAAGCGCAAGAAGCTCCCCCACAAGACCGTTCAGCGCAGCGGAATCGCTCCTGATGCCGCTGTCAATCTCCAGCCCTTCCCGTGCCGAGAGTACCGCGATGCCGTGGTCGCCGATGCTGCCGTTCACGATCACCTTGTCGCCGATGCGGCCCGCGGCCCCGTCGATCCGCAGACCATGCGCCACGGCCCCGATGCCGGAGGTATTGATGAAGATCCGGTCCCCCTTCCCCCTGGGCACCACCTTGGTGTCGCCGGTCACGATGGCGATGCCCGCAGCGTCTGCGGCGCTCCGCATGGAGGCGAGGATCCGGGAGAGGTCGGACTTGCTGAAGCCCTCTTCCAGGATGAGGCCGACACTCATGTAGAGCGGGCGGGCGCCCATCATGGCGAGGTCGTTCACCGTCCCGTTCACGGCGAGGTCCCCGATGTTTCCGCCGGGGAAGAAGATGGGATCGACGACGTAGGAGTCGGTGGTAAAGGCAAGCTTGGTGCCGTTGATCTCCAGCAGCGCGGCATCGTTTTGGCCGGCAACCGGCATTTGCGAGAGCTGGGGTATGATCAGGTCGTCCAGAAGCTGATGGGAAAGTTTTCCGCCGCTGCCGTGCCCCAGAAGTATGATGTCGTTATCCAATGCGTTGCTCCTTTAGAAACTGTTCTACGTTCTACGTTCTACGTTCGGGCCATTTGTACTGCATCTGCAGTTAACGTTGAACCTAGAACGTTGAACGTTTTTATCACCTTGCGTACTTGTACGCGGCCGCGCAGGTCCCCTCCGAGGAGACCATGCAGGCACCAACGGGTGACTCCGGCGTGCAACTTGCGCCGAAGAGCGGACAGTCAAAGGGAGACACTTTTCCCTTGAGAATCTCCCCGCACAGACACCCTTTGTGCTCCTTCAGTTCTTCAACGGCAACGGGAATGGCGAGTTCCGCGTCATAGGCGGCGTAAGGCGCGGCGATCTTCAGCCCGCTCCCGGGCAACTCCCCGATGCCGCGCCAGTCCGCGTCGAACGGCGTGAACACCTGGGCAAGTATCGCCTGCGCCTTGGCGTTTCCCTCCCATCTCACCACGCGTGAATACTGGATCTCCACTTTGCTTGCCCCGGAGATTGCCTGGCGGACCAGCATCTCCACGCCCTGCATGACATCGGTCGGCTCGAAGCCGGTCACAACGCAGGGAACCCGGTACTCCGCGCACAGGGGGCGGTAGGCATTGGCCCCGATGATGGCGCTTACGTGCGCGGGGCAGAGGTAACCGTCAACGGAGAGCTCCGGATCGGCGGAGAGGATTGCCATCGGCTGCGGCATGGTCTTGTGCGAGGCGAGGACGAAGTAGTTGCCAAGCCCCAGCGCCTTTGCGGTCAGGATGCTGCCGGCGATGGTCGGCGCCGTGGTCTCGAATCCGACACCAAGAAAAACCACCCGTTTCCCGGGGTTCTTGACCGCGATCTGCACCGCGTCCAGGGGTGAGTAGACGATCCTTACCTCGGCTCCCTTGGCCCGCTCCTCCATGAGCGACGAACTGGAGCCGGGGACCCGCAGCATGTCGCCGAAGGTGGCTATGATCAGACCGGGCAGGCGACACAGCGCAATGGCCCGGTCCAGGTAGCCGTTCGGAGTAACGCAGACCGGGCAGCCGGGGCCCGAGATGAGCCTCACCTCGGGCGGCAGCAGGGTGCGCAGACCATACTGGTAGATCGCCATGGTGTGCGTGCCGCAGACCTCCATGAAGGTGAGGGGCTTTTCCCTTCCTGCGGTGAGCGTCCTGATGCGCTGGGCCAGGCCCGTGACCACCTCTTTGTCGCGGAATTGATCCAGATAGTTCATCCCATGCTCTCCGGGGTGAACACCTCGCGCATCATGGCCAGGGTTTCCCTGGCATCCTCCTCGTCCAGCTTCGATATGGCAAAGCCGGCGTGCACGATGACAAAGTCACCCACGGCTACTTCCTGATCCAGCAGCATGAGATTCGCCTCGCGTTTCACCCCGTCGATCTCGGTCATCGCCTGATCGCCTTCGATACTGATCACCTGCATGGGAACCCCGACGCACATAAAAACTCCTTTCGTTCACGAAACTTGCAACGCCTATTGCCTTAAGGCAACTACACCAGTCGAATCCAAAGCCTCGCCAGACCCAAACCAAGAGCCTCACCAGAGAGGTACTCAGAGGCAACTGGGAGGCACACAGAGGAAAACCAAAACCAGGTAATATCAAAAACTCAGGAATCCCTTGTCGCTGGCTGAGGCTGAGATTTCCTCTGTGATCCTCCGTTTTACCTCTGTGTGGTTAAAACTTTGAATTCTGCAACAGTTTCCCCGCGATGACCGCCTGGCCCAGGGCAAGCCCTCCGTCGTTGGGCGGCACCAAACGGTGGCAGTAAGGATCAAAGCCTCCCTCTGTCAGCAGGTGCGCCACCTCTTCGGTCAAAAGCCGGTTCTGGAATACTCCGCCCGAAAGCACCACCCTGTTAGCACCGCTTTCCCCCCTGATCCTGCCGCAAACCTCGAAAATCCCCCTGGCAAGCGTCAGGTGAAAGGCGCGCGCGATATCCGCAGTCTCCCTGCCGAAGGCTACGTCGGCACAGATTGCGGCGATCATCGGCGCAAAATCGATCCTGTGGCTGTCGGCGCTCTGCACCAGACACGGGTACGGGTTTGACGTCGTGCCGCGCTCCGCCAGTGCTTCCAGCTCTATGGCAGCCTGTCCCTCATAGCTTATGCTGTTCCTCAGGCCGATGAGCGCCGCCACGGCGTCGAAGAGGCGACCGCAACTGGAGGTAAGCGGCGAATTGATGCCACGCTCCAGCATCTTCAGAAAAAGGGACCTGTCGAAGGCGCTTACCTCGGAGAGAAACGGCAGACATTCCCCGAAGAGCTCCTTGCCGAAACAGGCGTAGAGCGCTGAGATCGCCATCCGGTAAGGCTCCCGGACCGCCGCATCACCGCCGGGCATTCTCAGGTAACTGAAATGGCCGCGCCTCTTGAAGCCGCCATAGCCGCCGAGCAGGAATTCACCGCCCCAGATGGCGCCGTCAGTCCCGTATCCGGTGCCGTCGAGAATGACGCCGATCAGCTCTCCGTCGAGACCGTTTTCGGCCATGCAGGAGGCCATGTGGGCGTGGTGGTGCTGCACGGCGACCCGCGGCAGCGCCAGCCTCTCCGCGTAGTGGGTGGAGAGATAATCCGGATGCAGATCATGGGCCACGGCTTCGGGAACAATATCCAGCAGTCGGCCCAGGTGCCCGGCGGTCTCCTCCAGGCAGGCTAGGGTCGCCGCGTTCTTCAGGTCCCCGATGTGCTGGCTCATGAAGCCGCGCGCGCCGCGGGTGAGGCAGACGGTCGCCTTCAGCTCGGCACCCAGCGCGAGCACGCTCGCCTGATGAGCCGGCAGGTTCACCCCGCGCGGCACGTATCCCCTGGAGCGCCGCAGGAACAGGGGTTCGCCCAGGCTCAGCCGCAGCACCGAATCGTCCATGCGGGTATGGATCTCCCGGTCGTGGATCAGGAACAGGTCCGCTATCCCGGAGAGCCTCTCGATGGCATCGGCGTCGCGGTAGGCGATAGGCTCGTCGGAGAGGTTGCCGCTCGTCATCACCAGCGGGGCGCAGGCGCCCTCGAGCAGCAGGTGCTGCAACGGGTTACCGGGGAGCATGACGCCGAACCAGCCGTTCCCGGGCGCCACCAGCCGGCTGATCGGGTTTCCCGCCAGCTTCTTCAAAAGCACTATCGGGCGCTCCACGCCCGAGAGGAGCCGCCCCTCCTGACGGGAGCAGTGGGCAATGCGCCGCACCGCGTCGAGATCGGCGGCAAGCAGGGCGAACGGCTTTTCGTCGCGTTTCTTTCGCAGCCTGAGCCTCGCGACAGCCTCCTCGCTGCAGGCGTCCGCGGCGAGATGATAGCCGCCCACCCCCTTCACCGCGACGGTCATGCCGAGCGCCAGCGCCTGGAGGGCCTCTGACAGGGGATCGCACGGCAGCGCCGCGCCCGTGCAGTCGAGAAGCCTCAACTGCGGGCCGCAGACCGGGCAGGCGTTGGGCTGGGCGTGGAAGCGGCGGTTCAGGGGATCATGGTACTCGGCGAGGCAGTCGCCGCACATGGCGAAGGGGGCCATGGTGGTCGCAGGACGGTCGTAAGGGATGCCGGTGATGATGGAGTAGCGCGGACCGCAGTTGGTGCAGTTGATGAACGGATAAAGGTGGCGCCGGTCCCGGGGATCGAGCATCTCGGCCAGGCAGTCGTCGCAGACCTCGCAATCGGGGGAGACTTCGCCCCCCTTGGCAACCTTGGCGCTTTCCAGAATCAGGAAACCGCTGCGCCCATCGGGAGTTAACGGCTCGACGGTCAACGCCGATACGACCGACAGCGGCGGAGCCTCCTCCCGTATCGCCCGGCAGAAAGCGTCCAGGTCAGCGCCTGCACCCTCGACCTCGAGCTGCACCCCCCGGCCGGTGTTGCGCACCCAGCCTGAGAGGCCGAAACGGCCGGCAAGGCGATAGACGAAGGGGCGAAATCCTACCCCCTGGACGATCCCCTCTATCTCGACACTGGCGCGCTGCCTGCTTGTCATCTGCTGTACCGTTAGAGGGGGCACTACCCCTGTGACTTCCCGATCCCTGCGCTCAGCCAGGCGTACCACGCGGCCATCCCCTCACCGGTGCGGCTGGAGACCTCGAATATGGTGATGCCCGGGGAGACACGCTGAGCCATCTCCTTGCACGACTCCAGGTCGAAATCGAGATAGGGGAGGAGATCGACCTTGTTGAGCAGCATGATGTCGGCCGCGTGGAACATCTGCGGGTACTTGAGGGGCTTGTCCTCACCCTCGGTCACGCTCAGCACGACCACCTTGTGGTGCTCGCCGAGGTCGAACGAAGCGGGGCACACCAGGTTCCCGACGTTCTCGATCAGGAGCAGGTCGAGATTGTCCAGGTCGAAACTTTCGGACGCGTGGAGCACCATGTGCGCGTCGAGATGGCATCCGGCACCGGTGTTGACCTGCTTCACCGGGACGCCGGTCGCAGCGATCCTGACCGCGTCGTTGTCGGTCTGCTGGTCCCCCTCGATGACCGCAGAGCGGCAGGCACCGGCCAGGTCCTTCAGCGTCCGCTCCAGTATGGTGGTCTTTCCGGAACCCGGAGAGCTCACCAGGTTCAGCACGAAGAGCCCCTTGGACCGGAACAGTGCGCGGTTACCCTCTGCCAGGCGGTTGTTCTTGGCAAGGATGTCCGTCTCGATGACCACCTTTCTGGTAAGTTCCCCGGTTTCTTGGAGTTGCGCCTTGCCATGGACATGATGATCGACGTGTTCGTGGCTATTACCATGGTGATGCCCGTGGTCGTGTTCATGCCCATGCTCGTGGTCATGGTGCTTCTCATCAGGTGGGGCACAACCGCAATCGATACACATAGTTACTCAACCTCCGAATATCTGCACATGAGCCGGAATTCCCGTCCATGAGCCTATAGCAAAACAAAAAAAAGTCAAGGTGGTAGCAGACCCCTGGACGCGGGCTAAACGGCCCCCGCAGCACGCCAACGCCGTGCCACGTGGGCTGCCAGCAAGCCTGGCAAGGCTGGTCGGCATTGGCAAGGCAGAGACGCATGGGATGCGTCTCTACATTATGGGGGTGTCCCTACTGTTTCTCGTCAATCTTCACCACATCGTCGCCGCTTACCGCCTTCTTAAACCCCCTGATGCTGCTGCCAAGCGCCTGCCCTAACTGGGGGAGCTTGCTGGGACCCGCCACCAGAAGGATGATGCCAAGCAGTATGCACAACTCGGGTAAACCGAAACCGAACATGATTTCTCCTTTTGCACTGGAAACCTTCCGCAGGAGCGGCATTCCTGCCGCGATTCGCGTCCTGGAGGACGCTCCTACAGGACCTGGGGCTCTTTCCTTTTGATCTCGACGCCGACCGACTTCAGCTCCTCGATGACGAGGGAGGCGACCTTCTCCAGGCCCGCCTGCAGGGGCGGGGTGAGCAGGACTCCCGGTTCGAGCGAGCCGGCGATGATGCCGAAGAAGGTGAGGTCGGGCTTGGGCGCGTCGCGCATCTCCGAGAGCAGGAGCATCTCCTGAAGACCGATCTGGTGCGGGGACATCTTGACCGGGATCTTCTTCAGCATGATGTCCTCGCGTTCGTAGCGAAAGACATCCCCCGGCTCACCCTTGGCCTGGACCACGTCGACCAGGATGACCTTGTCGGACTCCTCGAACTTGAAGGAGACCATGATGCCGAGGGTGCCGCCGTCGTACAGCTCGACGTTTTCCGGGACCTGGTAGACCTTTTCCATATGCCTGACAAAGTGGACGCCGAAACCTTCATCCGAGAGGATGAGGTTGCCGGCGCCGTAAATGAGGATCTGCATGTAACCTCCAAAAAACTTTGGGAAAAGGCAGAAGGCAGAAGGCTCAAGGTCGTGAACCTTTCGCCCTCGCCCTCGCCCTCGCCCTCGCCCTCGCTTAACCTTAACCTTAACCTTAACCTTAACCTTAACCTTAACCTTAACCTTAACCTTAACCTTAACCTTAACCTTAACCTTAACCTTAACCTTAACCTTAACCTTAACCTTAACCTTAACCTGCCTCTCTACAGCACCTTCACCTTGGTGATTTCGTTCCCTTCGGGGTCGATGGTATGCACCGCGCAGGCGATGCAGGGGTCGAAGGAGTGGATGGTCCTCAGGACCTCGAGCGGGCGGCTGGTGTCGGCGATCGGATTTCCCACCAGCGAGGCCTCGTACGGCCCGAGCTCGCCCTTCTCGTTTCTGGGCGCCGCATTCCAGGTGGAGGGGACCACGGCCTGGTAGTTCTCGATCTTCTTGTTCTTGATGACGATCCAGTGCGACAGGGTGCCGCGCGGAGCCTCATGAAAACCTACCCCGCGGTACTCGCCCTTGGGAATCTCCGTCGGGTTGGCGTAGGTCGTGTCGCCGGAGGCGATGTTGGCGATCAGCTTGTCCAGGTTGTCCAATGAGATGTCGGCCATGAGGTGCGCCCGGGCGCCGCGGCAGTAGAGCCGCCCCATGGTGGAGTGGATGTCGTTCAACGAGATGCCCAGCGTGGAGACCGCGCCGTCCACCAGCTTCTTCACCTTGGGGTTTCCCGACACGTAGGCCGACAGGATCTGGGCCGGGGGTCCCACCTGCACGGGCTTTCCGTCCAGCGTCGGGGCCTTGCACCAGGAATACTTGCCGTTTTCCTTGAAGTCGGTGTAATCCGGCTTGGTCTCCCCCTCCCAGGGGTGCAGGGTGCCGCTTCCCTCGTACCAGGCGTGGGTGACGTTTTCTCTGATGTTCTTGATCAGGTACTCGTCGTGGTGGTCCTTGACCGGCCGCATCCCGGCGACGTTTCCGGCCGTGATGATGCCGCCGGTGAGGGCGAACTTGGTGTTCCTGGTGTCCTCAGGGAACTCCGGCACCGCCATGTAGTTGGTGACGCCCGCGCCGTACTTGAACCACTCCTTGTAGGCGCCGGCGATGGCGAGAAGGTCCGGGTAGTAGACCTTCTGCACGAAATCCCGGGTCTCCTCCATGAGCGTGCGCAGGTAGATCAGGCGCTCCATGTTGAGGGTCGCGATGTTCTCCATGTTGATCGCCGTGGCGACACCGCCCACCACCAGGTTCTGGATGTGCGGGTTCTTGCCGCCGAGGATCGCGGTCGCCTGGGAGGCCTTGCGCTGGTAGTCGAGCGCCTTCAGGTAGTGGGCCACCGCCATCAGGTTCACCTCGGGGGAGAGCTTCATGGCCGGGTGACCCCAGTAGCCGGAGGAGAAGATGCCGAGCTTGCCACCTGCCACGAAACTCTTCAGCTTCTCCTGCACCGCCTTGAACTCCTTCTCGGAGTTGCCGGGCCAGTCGGAGATGCTCTGCGCGATGATCGCCGTCTTCCTCGGGTCCGCCGAGAGGGCTGAGACGATATCGACCCAGTCGAGCGCCGAGAGGTGGTAGAAGTGGACGATGTGGTCCTGCACCGAGTGCTGGGCGATCATGATGTTGCGGATGTACTGGGCGTTCAGCGGCACCTCGACCTCGAGGGCGTGCTCGACCGCGCGGATGGAGGAGATCGCGTGCACCGTGGTGCAGACCCCGCAGAAGCGCTGCACGAAACTCCAGGCGTCCTGCGGCTCGCGCCCCTTCAGGATCACCTCGATGCCGCGCCACATCTGCGCCGAGGACCAGGCGTTGGTGATCTTGCCGCCGTTTGCTTCGACATCGATGCGGAGATGACCTTCGATGCGGGTGATGGGATCCAGCGTGATTCTTGTCGACATGTATTCCTCCAAATACTAATTAAGATTTTTGATGGCAGCCCTAAGCTGCGTCATGGACAGTTTTGTCGAAACCGGCGCTTTGCGCACCCTTAACCGCCCTGGCTTTGGCGTGCCTGGCCCCGCCGTGCCCCGCCGTGTTCGGCAGCACCGGGAACAGCGCGACAAACACCTTGTAGGCGAGGATCTCCAGCGCCACGATCCCGACGGTGACCATCACCTCGGCGAAGGAGGGGAAGTACCGCCACCCCTTGCCCGGATTGAAACCGATCAGGTAGACGTTGAAACGGTAGAGCGCCCCGCCAAGGACGATGAGCGAAGCGCTGACGAAGAGCCATCGCGGCGACCGGCGCAACCTGCGGGAAAAAAGGAGCAGGGAGCCGACCGCTACCAGCAGGAACTCCGCCATGAAGAAGCCGGAGTAGAAATCCCCCCTGAGGGCGGCGCCCACCTGGCCGCGGTACATCAGGTCGCCGATCACCACCGAGAGCCAGATGACGGTCACGTACGGCACCAGGCCCGCGAGCCCCGAGAGCTCCTCGATCTCGTAGGGCCGGTTGAAGCAGTAGCAGGAGATGAGCGACTCCAGGATGGCGATCGCGTAACCGATAAAGACGCAGTTGATCAGGAACAGAAGCGGCAGGAAACCGGTGTGCCAGAGCGGGTGCAGCTTGGTCGAGGCGATCAGGAGCAGGCTTCCCAGCGAAGACTGGTGCATGGTGGGAAGCGTGATGCCGAGCACGATGAAGAAGATCAGCACCTTGTTCAGGCGGGGCTTGAGCCAGGCGGCACCGAGCCGCACCAACTCCAGGGTGTCGTGCATGCTCTTCTGGTCGGGGGCTATGCGCGGGTGGAGCCAGTTCCGGATCAGGTTCATCCGCTCCCACTTGCTTTTCTCGATCGAGGTCAGGATCGCCGGGATGAACTCGATCAGCAGCACGGTCGAGTACGCCATGACGCAGAGCGCCACCTCGAACATGGCGGAGTTTGCCTGCCACTTGCTCGGAATGAAGAAGTTGTAGGCGTTCCAGGGGCGCCCCAGGTCGACCATGACCGAGAAGCCGGCCAGGCCGTAGCCGAACATGCTGGTGAGGATCGCCGACCGGATCAGCGGGTGGTACTGCATGCGGTTTCTGATGTAGACCAGGATGGCGACGGCGTAGCCGCCGCATGCGATGGCCGTGCCGGTTGCCACATCGTAGGTGATCCAGATCCCCCAGGGATAGCCGTCGCTCATGTTGGAGACCGCGCCGATCCCCTTCACGAAGCGGACCGCCACGAAGAAGAAGCCGACCAGGACCACGGCGAGCAGGATGAAGAACGACTTGGTGAAGATCTTCCCCTCCAGCTTCTGATACTCTTCACTGTGCGCCATCACTTCTCCTCCTTCTGCTGGTCCTTCCGGTGGGCAGCGTCGCCGTCCTGCCCCTGGTGCCCCTTCATGTTCTTCACCGCGATGAAGCAAAGGGCGCTGTAGAGGGCGACGGGGGCGATGAACCCCTTGTAGATGGTGTGCTGGATCTTCTCGGAGAACTCCGCCGGCGCCTCGGGCTTGATGTCCGGCAGCCCCAGCTTGTTGAACGGCAGGGAGGCGAGGTAGAGGTGGTTGGTGCCGCCCCCCTCGTGCTCCCCGTAGATGTGGGCGATGTATCGGTCCGGATTGTCCTTGAGGCGGGTCTGCGCCTCCTCGAGGAGTTCCTTTCTCTTGCCGGACTGGATGGCGCCGGCGGGGCAGACCTCGGCGCAGGCGGAGATCCCCTTCTCGCGCAGGTTGGTGTTCTTGCACAGGTCGCACTTGACGATCTGGGGCAGCGCCTTCTCCCACTGGAACTTCGGGATGTTGTAGGGACAGGCGACCTGGCAGTAGCGGCAGCCGATGCAGCTGTTCTTGTTGTAGTCGACGATCCCGGAAACCGGCTCCTTGGTCATGGCGGAGACCGGGCAGACCGAGACGCAGGAAGGTTTCTGGCAGTGCATGCAGGAGTACTTCACGTAGCTCCAGCGCGTGTTGGACTCCTTGAACAGCTTGATCAGGGTGCGCGTGCTCCCGGAGAGGTCGCTCGGTGCATCCCAAAGGCCGTCGCTGTCGAACCTCGCCTTCTCGTAGGAGAGGCTGCCGTAGTCGCTGTTCACCCTCTTGCAGGCCGACATGCACGCCTTGCAGCCGACGCACCTGGTGGCGTCGTAGAGCATGCCGAGCTCCCCGTTGTTGATGTGCATCCCCTCGCCGGCCTGGGCGGATCCGGCGCCCGCCGCTACCAGCCCCGCGCCGGTGGCGCCCACCAGCTTGAGGAAGTCCCGCCTACTTTGTCTCGTCATCGCCACCCTCCTGCGGCCCGTCACCCTTGGGGAGCTTCTTGGCCATCATGGCGCCGGCGCCGAGTGCCGCCCCGGCGGCGAGGCCGACGAACCCGGTGGTGAGGGGATCCGGCCCTTTCCCCTTCTCCTTCAGGTCGACCGGCGCGTAGCTGTCGAAGGGGGTCGGCTCGTGGATCTGCACCTTCTCGGCGATCGGCTTCTTGAAGAGGATGTCCGGCTCGGTGCAGCCGATGCAGGGGTGCCCGATGGAGACCGGCCAGGCGCCCACGTCGTTGAAGCGCTGCACGGAGCAGTTGGCGCTGGTCGCCGGCCCCTTGCAACCCAGCTTGTAGAGGCAGTACCCCTGGGCGTGGGTCGGATCGCCGTAGGCCTTGGCGAAGCGGCCGGCGTCGAAGTGGGGGCGCCTTTCGCAGTGCTCGTGGATCTTGCGGCCGTAGGCGAACTTCGGGCGCCCCAGTTCGTCGAGCTCGGGGACCTTCTTGAAGGTGAGGTAATAAAGGACCGTGGAGAGGAAGTTGTAGGGGCTGGGCGGGCAGCCGGGTATGTTGATGATCGGCTTGTCCTTCACGATGTCCCTGACGCCGACCGCTCCGGTCGGGTTCGGTGACACGGACTGGATCCCGCCGTAGCAAGCGCAGGTCCCGATGCAGATGATGGCGGCCGCCCCTTCGGCCGCACGCTGCAGCGACTCGAGCGCGGTCTTGCCGGAGATCTTGCAGAAGATCCCGTTCTGTTTGGTCGGTATCGCCCCCTCGACCACCAGGATGTACTTCCCCTTGTTCGCCGTCATGGAGTCGTGCAGCGACTTTTCGGCCTGGGCGCCGGAACCGGCCATCAGGGTCTCATGATAATCGAGCGATACCATGTCCAGGATCAGGGTGGAGATGGTCGGGTGCGTCGAGCGCAACAGCGACTCCGAGCAGCCGGTGCATTCCTGGAAATGGAGCCAGATCACCGAGGGGTTGCCGTTTTTCTCAATAGCCTCGGCGACCTCCGTGTGCATGCCGAAGGGGAGCCCCATCATGGCCGTGGCGGTGACGCAGGCCTTCATGAAACTCCTGCGGGTAACCCCCTCACAAAACATATCAGTATCTTCTTTCATAGCACCTCCCCGGAAAATCGTATCGCCTGTATACGGCAATTCTTGTGCCAAACGGGCAATGGAAATCCGATCCTGGAAGATGCCGTAATGTATACACAAAAAGCGGCGCGCATCCGGGAGGTCCGGTTGCGCGCCGCTTTTGTTTTGTATCCTTTTGTCCCAGATGTATCATTTTGTCCCGGGAGGCGGGACCGGTGTTTTACTCCAGTTCGAGTTCCTTGACCCGAAGCTCCTCGCCGGAGACCAGGCCAAGGCCGAAGGCCCCACAGGCCGGACAGGGATCGAAGAGGCTTCTGACCGGGTGATGCAGCAGGCAGGCGGGACAGCGCCCGATGGCCGGTATGATTTCCATCTTAAGCCGCGCCCCTTCCAAAGGCGTCCCCTTGGTGCACGCCTCGAAGCAGAACTCGATGCTGTCCGGCACGACCCCCGAAAGCTCCCCGATCTCCAGGACCACGTCGGTTACCCGGCGCCCCCCGGCATGTACCTGGCAGATCTCCACTACGCTCTGGGTTATCGACATCTCGTGCATCGGCTGCCTCCGCTTGCCGCCAGGATCAAAAAAAGATGATACCAGAAACCTGGCCGGCGCAAAAGCCCTCATTTGACCGGCGGCGCAGCGGGACAACCCGGCTCGCATCGTCACAGCACCGGGGGCGACACCTGCCAAGCCTCCCGTGACTCCAGCAGCACCCGGTCAAACCGCACCGCCCACCCCGCCTCGGTGGTTCTCATCACCGTTGCCGTCAGCTCGTTCAAAAGGTCCGACCGCGCGCCGTTGAGTATGGTCACCGTTACCCCCTCGTGCACCGGAATCCTGGACGCCGAGCTGATCAAGGCGCCACTCAGGCTCATGTTGACGAGCTGCCCGGCAATGATGACGCCTTCGTGGCGGATGATGGCAGGCGCGCTCAGGCAAAAGCGCGTGTACCTCCTGTTTTCCACCTCACCGGCTGCGGCGGCACTGCGCTCCTCGCTACCACGGTTTCTGACTGTGAAAGACATGACTCCCTCCCAAGCCAACGCGGCACAATTCGACTATGTGATGCATGACTGCAGGGTGAAATAGAATGTGGCACCTTTGTCGACCTCTCCCTCCGCCCAGATCCGGCCTCCGTGGCGGTTGATGATCCTCTGCACCGTGGTGAGCCCGATACCGTTACCCGGGAATTCGGTGCTGTTGTGCAGGCGCTGGAAGGCGTGGAACATCCTTTCCGAGTTCGCCATGTCGAAGCCTATGCCGTTATCGCGCACGAAGCAGGTCTTGTCCGCAGCCAGTTCCCGGGCGCCGAACTCGATGTAGGTCGATTCGCGCGTGCTGGTGAATTTCCAGGCATTTCTCAGCAGGTTCTTCATGGCTATCTCGAGGAGGTTGGCATCTCCGAAGGTCCGGATGCGCGGCTGGATGGCAAACTCCGCCTTGCGTTCCGGCATGCTCTGTTTGAGGTCGCTCGCCGTGTCGCTGGCGATCTCGGAAAGGTCGACCACCTCCCGCTTCAGGTTCAGGTAGGAAAGCTGCGAGAGCTGCAGCAGGGCCTCGATCAGCTCGTTCATATGCTGTGACGACTTGAAGATCCGCTCCAGATAATCCATCCCTTCCAGGTCCAACCTACCCGAGTACTGTTCCTGGAGCGCCCGGGTAAAACCGCAGATCCTTCTCAGCGGCGCGCAAAGATCGTGGGCTACCGAGTAGTTGAACGCCTCCAGGTCCCTGTTGATCGACTCGAGCCGCTCGGTCTGCTCGGTGAGCAACCGTTCGACCTGCTGGGTCAGGACACTGATCTCCTCGTTGTCCGGCTTCTCGAGCAGCATGTTCCTGATCGTTTCCAGGGAGGTGTGCACGGCGGTCTTGAGATCGACCGCATAGGACGCGTTCAGCATGCTCGATGCTATTTCCTTGTCTATGTTCAAATACCTGCCCCCCCCGTTAACCCTTTTTTCCCTGAATATTCCGGCCATTGGGCACCCCCTTTTATGACCTTGGTCCCCTGTGCCATGCTCAGGTCCAAGCCTTGCGGATCGTCTCAAAAAGGTCCCGTGAGACCCCACTTCACGATCCTGGGTGACCAGGTCGGGGAAATCACCCGTCGGAATCCAGGCGGGTGGGGCCTCCAGCAGTCCGGAGAGGTCGCGCGCCCTGTTGATGGCGGCAACGAACTGTTCGGTTTTGATCGGCTTGGTGAGGTAATCGCAGGCACCGTCACGCATGCAGGTAACGGCCTGCCCGACCTCCGCGCGCCCGGTGATGATGATGACCGGCAGCTGCGGGAACTCGTCCGCGATACAGTGCAAAAGCTCCTGTCCCGTGACGGTCGGCAGCGACAGATCGAGAACAACGGCTGCCGCCCTGTTCCCCCTCAGGAAGGGGAGCACCTCGTTCCCGTCGCTGAACGTCACCACACGCGTTATGCCGTGGCTCAGCAGGAGCATCCGGTAAATAACGAGAATCTCCCCGTCGTCATCTACCAAAACGATGGGGAGCGGCTCTGCGCTGACGCTTTTCATAAAGACACCCTGTGCTGGTGCAGCGAGGCCTTTGGGGATCGCCCCGAAGCTTCTCTGCAGCCTGTTCCCAACAGTTTCACACCCGGAAATAGAAGGTGGCCCCCTTGCCTGCCTCGCCCTCGGCCCAGATCCTGCCCCGGTGCAGGGAGATGATCCTTTGCACGGTGGCGAGACCGATGCCGCAACCGAGCTCGCCGGCAGTCCCCCCCCTCCCCGGCTTTGGCTGCACCTCGGGGCCGCCGGCACACCTCGGGCCGTTGTCGCTGACAAAGAAGCTCCGTTCCCCCTCGACCTGGGCGGTGCCGAACCGGATCACCGGATGCCGCACATCGCAGGTAAAGTTCCAGGCGTTCTCGAGAAGCCGTTCCATGGCGAGACGAAGCAGCTTCTTGTCCCCGGTCGCCGTCACCCCGTCCTCTATGCTGAAGGTCACCCGTCGCTCCCCGGCGCTCCCCCTGAGCCGCGCCGCGATCTCTGCCGCCATGGCGCTCAGGTCCACCTGTTCCGGTCGGAGTTCCCCCGCCGCCAGAGTGGTGAACCGCTGAAGCGCCGTGATCCGCGCGACCATATCGAGTGTCGCCTCATGAATCTCCCGCAGCATCTCGCGGCACGAGGGCGAGAGAGCCCCCCCGCAGAGCTCCTGCATGGTGGCGCAGTGGCCGCTTATCCTGGTGAGCTGGCCGCTCAGGTCGTAGGAAACGGCGCTTCCGAAAGCCTCCAGCTCGCCGGTTCGCGCGTTCAGCTCGTCGCTTAGAGACCTGAGGCCGAGTTCGGCATTGACCCTCGGCGTCACGTCGAGCCCCATGATCCAGTTGGGCCAGCCGGGTATCGTGACATAACGGGAGATGTTGGACCAGGAAACGCTCCTCAGGCGACCGTCCTTGCACCTGACGTTCCATTCCCTCCCCCGGTAGTCCCCGCCTTCCGGCGGGTGGGCCGCCAACACCTCGTCGCACCCCTCCCCTTCGACCTCGATCAGCTCCAGTATCGGCTTTCCCATCACCTCCTCGGCCCTGAACCCGGTCACACGCTCGAACTCGTGATTACAGGCGGCCAGCCGGTTCTCCATGTCGAAGGCCATCAGCATGGCAGGGAGGTGCTGCAGGATGGTCTGGATCCGCCGTCTTTGCTCCAGGAGCGCCTCATCCTTCTCGTGGAGCTCCTTTTCGCTTGCGCGCAGCGTGTCCTCCTCCTGCCAGTTCTCGTAGATCTTTCGCGCCAGTGCCGCATAGGCCTGCTCCAGCTCCTGCCGCAGCCTCTCCCGGTCTGTTGCGGCACCGGCGGTCGCCTGCACCGCAGCCAGGAAAAGATCGAGTTCGCAGGCAGCACGCGGCACGGCAGGATCGCGATCGGGCGGAATGAAGAAGGGATTGCGGCAGACGTTCCCGGCGGTGACGAGATGTGGATGGAGCCTGGCCAGTTCCAGCATCAGTTCGGCGGGGAAGGTGCCCCGGTGGTACAGACAGAGCAGCGTCACTTCGTTGCGCGCGGCGAACAGGTTTAGCCCCAGCTCGAACTCTATCAGCAGACCTTCCCTCAGGGCCGCACGGCCCGCCCAGCCCATGTCGCAGATCAGCCGGGTACCCTTGAACCCGTCCTCCGCGGCGCTGGAACAAAGGGACTGCAGCAAGGCCATTACCCGTGCGGCATCGAAAGAGCCTCCCTGGAGCCAGGCCTCCCGCGCCGGCAACAACATGAGCGCCCCGATGTCCTTCTTCTGCGCCGATACGGCGTTGTTCAGGACACGCTCGAGCATCTCCTCGCCCGCATTGAGGTAGATGCAGCGCTCCCCGAGCGCTACACCCTTCTGGATAAACGGTATCACCGGGGCGAGTATCTCCGACTCTGACTCGTAGAGCAGGCAAAGATGGTCGTGGCGGCGGACTCCTTCCATCCCGGAATTTTCAACAGGCTCTCTGCTTTGTTGCATGGCGCAGGTCCTCGCAGACACCGGATTAGAGTTAAAAATTTCTTATCTAATATACTTTAATTTGACAGGATTGCAACCTAATATGCAACTTTGTCGGGTGCCCCTTTCCCGCCGCACAGCCGCCGGGAACGGGTACCAGGCAGAGCGCGGGGAAATCCGGTTTTCTTGACCGGCGTCAAGGACGGGCAGACGCATTTGGCCTACAGTCTCCCATCCGAAGCGAAAGATTATTCAGAGTAAAAGGGAGGATAGATGTGTGATTGCGGATCGGGAAGCTTAGGGGGCGGACCATACGCCACCGGTAGGGCACTGGTGGAGTTCGTCCTTGCAGCCCATGGCGGTGAGGTGGCGGCTGCGCCCCTCCCGAACGGCGGCTTGGAGCTCAGCTGCCACAGCTGCGGGGCTAAATTCGTGCTGAAGACCTTCGTGCAGGCCTGCCCCGCCTGCGACGGCATCCATGCTGTCTCGCCCCCCCGGGCGAACGACGCGGCCGCCGTCCAGTTCGCCGGCCGGGATTTCGTCCTGCCGTAACAAATCCCCCGGTTCACCTTTGCAAAGGGAGTCACGAGACCGGGCGAACCTTGTGTTCGCCCGGTCTCGTTTTGCTCTAGCCAGGATCGGCGAATGAAAGCTGCGACCGATATAAAACTGAGTTTTGCTGAGTTCGTCAAGGCACCACGCAGCTACCTATGCGGGTAGACCTGCAGTGGGATCGGCAATGGGAGACCTGCACGGAGGCCTGCGTAACTACATTTCGCGCTGGACATCCCGCCAAAACAATGTTATACGAACGACGCTCTATAACAACTTAAAGCCAAACAGGAGGCGCATGTCCAAGCACATCGTCGTAATAGATGACTGCAAGGTGGTACTGGCTATGGTCAGCGATTTTCTGGCAGCGGCCGGATACCGGGTCTCGACTGCCGAGGACAGCGTCTATTCCAACCACCTCATCTATTCCAAGACCCCGCCGGACCTAATTCTCCTGGATATCATGATGCCGCTCATGTCCGGCGAAAAGAAGGCCAGACTCCTCAAATCCCGCGACAAGAGCCGAAACATCCCGGTCCTTCTGATCTCCTCAAAGGAGGCGCGCGAACTGAGCGCCATCGTCGCCGCGAGCGGTGCCGACGGCTACCTTGCCAAGCCGTTCACAGCAGACCAGTTGGTCCTTTCGGTGCAGAGCCTGCTCGCCGCTTGACCGGCTGCCATCTAGCTGCATCGACCTAACCGGCGGCAGCAAAGCAAACGTTTGGCCGTCACCACCGCCCGAATCCCGCACAAAAAAAACCCGCTGAAGGCGGGTTTTTCCGTGGCGATTACATCTATCTAACGTATCTACCGAAAGCCGACAATGGTAGGCCGGAATGCGTCCGAGCGGCAGGCTGCCGGCTAGGAGGAACGCGGGGCGCCCTTTTTGCGGGATCCCTCCCGCTGCTGCTGCATGCGCGCGAGATACACCACATGCCGCAGTCCGCCGCGACCGGGCCGGTCGCTGAATACCGAAAACCCGGCTGCGCTCAGGCGCTTGTCGAAGGCCTGGTCATAGTTTTCACCCCATACGGCGAAGATCCCGCCGGGCTTGAGCGCCGCCCGAGCCATTTCGATGGCGCTACTGCCGTAGAGCGGATCCTCGACTTTGTGCGACTTCGCGTGCGGTCCCTTGTAAAGGTCGAGGACGATAGCGTCGAAACCTTTCTGGGCCATGGCGCTTCTCGTGATCAGGTCGGCAACGTCGGTGATCTCCACGGTCACCCTCGGGTCACTCGCGGCGGCGCCGGTGAGAAACGCGAGGGGGCCGCGGCACCAGCTGAGCACAACCGGGTTGAGTTCCGCCACCACGACGCTCCCGGAGGGAGGAAGGTTGTCAAGGACTGCCCTCAACGTGAAGGCCATGCCGAGCCCGCCTACCAGGACCCGCGGTCCCGACTGCTGCTTCAGGTGGCTGCAGGCGAGCTCACCAAGAGCCAGCTCGGAGCGGTGCAGCGAACTGTTCATCAGCACCAGCGAATTGACGGTGATCAGGAAGTCGCGCTCACCGCGCTGTCTCAACTCGAGCATCCCCTCATCGGTTGCCACGCTGTCTAAAATTTTCCACGGTTGTGCCATCGTTTTTAAGAACCTCTTTGCGGTTGATGTAGTTGACCTTCTTCAAGCTTTGAGCTGACGAGCCGGCTCCGGCCAGGGCGACATCCGGCAGCTTTCTAGCGGCGTCCCAGCCAGGACGTCGGGACGCTCCCTTCACGCCACTGTCCGGGCGACAGCGTCTCAAGCTGCCAGGGGCCAATCGAGTGCCTGATCAGCCGCAGCGTCGGGAACCCGACGGCGGCGGTCATGCGGCGCACCTGCCGGTTTCTTCCCTCGGTGAGGGTTATGGAAAGCCAGCTGGTCGGGATCAGCAGCCTCGCGCGGATCGGCGGGGTGCGGGGCCAGACCTCGGGAGATTCCATGAGTGCTGCCCGGGCCGGCCTCGTCATCCCGTCGCGCAGCGGGACGCCGGTTGACAGCTGACGGATGGCCTCGGCCGTCGGCACCCCTTCGACCTGAACCCAGTAGGTTTTGGGAAGCTTCGTCCGCGGGTCGGCGATGCGGTGCTGCACGGGGCCCGAATCGGTGAGCACCACCAGCCCCTCGCTGTCGCAATCCAGCCGCCCGGCGGCATAAACCTGCGGGATATCGAGGTAGCCTGACAGGTTGGCGCGCCCGTCCGGGTCGGTGAATTGGCAGAGCACGTTAAACGGCTTGTTGAGCAGGATGATACGCACCCTTGGTTCTCCTACTTTGCCGGACTGCCGGCAGGTGAGCATCATGTTCGGTGGGATTCCTTCGGCGTGACAGAAATCATTTTTTCCAGGCGCGACGCTGAACGCTCTCCTCGGTCGCCTGCACCTCATCCAGCACGACCAGATAGGTCTGATAACGCTCGACGGGAAGGTCTCCCGCATCGACCATCCCGGCGACCGCACAACCCGGCTCCTGGCGGTGCCGGCAGTCGTGGAAACGGCAGCCACGCTCCTCCAGCCTCTCGAAACCGGGGAAGTAGGCAGAGATCTCCTGCGAGGAGATGTCCACCAGACCGAAATCACGAAACCCCGGCGTGTCGACCAGTTCCCCGCCGCCGGGTAAGGCGTGCAGCGTGGAGACGGTGGTGGTGTGCCTGCCGAGCGACTTGTAATCACTGAGCTCACCGACCTTGAGATCGATGTCGGGGCAGAGGGCATTCAAAAGCGAGCTCTTGCCGACGCCGGTCGTGCCGACAAAGGCACCACGGTGCCCCTGCCGCAGGAAGGCCCGCAGCTGGTCAAGACCTTCCCCCTTGGAGGCGCTCAGGACGAAAACCGGGACCACCCCGGCATAGGTCTCCTTGAGTGCCGCGGCCAGCGGCTGAGCCTGGGCCAGGTCGCACTTGTTGACCACCACGAAGGGGTCGAGCCCTGCCGCGCGGGCGGCGACGATGGCCCGATCGATGAACCCCGCGGGGGACATGGGGGCGACTACGATGCCGAGGACATCGAGGTTTGCCGCCACCAGATGGATCCCGCCGCGCGCATCCCTGCGGCGGAGTTCCGTCCTTCTCGGGAGACGCTCCAGCACCTCTGCCTCGACCTGGACGCGGTCGCCGACCACGTGCCCGGAATTGCGCTTCACCCGCACCATACGGCGTTCTCCGCCGTGGAAAAGCACCTCGACCGCCACCCCGTAGTGGGACAGTATCAAACCGCCCCCCCCCGGGCAGCTGCTTTCCCCGTGCCCCGCCGCCATCTTATTGTCTGCCTTGTCTGCCATCTTTATTGTCCCGCTGTCTTGTTGTCTGCTGTCTTCGCAGTCCGTATTTTCAAACGATTTCACCTCAGGGACACGCTTTCTGGATGTGGTACCCTGCGAGAGTACGGCAGGAGCCGAAAGTTGTCAACCAATCGGTGCGGGTCGAGGTTCGGCGGCTGGCCTGGAGGATGGACGGGGCGGTAGCGCTCTTTCGGTATCGGCCAGTTGACAGAGGGGGTCTTATCCACCATAGTTCAGTAAGAGGAGTTCCGGGGCCGTCGGACGCTTCTTGCGAGGCTGGGAGCCGCTGCAGTTGCTCTGCTCAAAGTCTCCCAACCCCTCCAGCCAGCGAGGCGGTTAATTAACAGTTGCCATTGCTTCAGGCAAAACGAGCCGAATCAGGCGCCGACCGCCCGACAACCGGTTCAAAGGTGTCAGCCATGTACAAAGAGACAGTGGATGAGGCAATCGATCTATACGTGACGGAACGGATGGCGAAAGGGAAGCAGATGGCCATCACCCATTTCCTGGCCTGCATCTATATGAAACAGCAGGGGGAAATCGCCGAAACGATGCGCCGGGTGCGCGGCATGACCCGGTACTACATCGACCTGACCAAGGTGACACTGAACCCGTTCAAGGGACCGGAGCTGGCGTGGCTCGCCTCGATGGTGAACATCGCCGTCTATGCGGCGGTCCTCATCTCCCTGGAGGAACAGAGGCCCCTCGGCATCGTCCTTTTATCCGGCGCACTGGTCAACGCCTGCTACCTGATCCGCTGCGCGGCGGCAAAATGGTGCGAACTGCATGTCATGCTGGCGATCTACTGCGAGATTCTCCAGATTGCCGACCATGAGTTGGAGACCCTCGCCTGAAGCGGTCGCAGTTTATGGTAGCGCCAGTGCCAGTTCGGCCAGACTCCCGACGGCGATGTCGGTAAGCTCGGGCCAGCGGAAGGTGCGGGTCGGATCCACATGAATGGTGGCCGCCCCGGCGGCGCGCCCGGTCTGCAGATCGAAGCCGTAATCCCCGACCATGACCAGCGCGGACGGTGCAGTGCCCCAGTTCTCCGCCAGCTTGAAAATCCCGTCCGGATCCGGCTTGGCCAGCGCGTCGTCGCGGCCGAGCACGTCGCGCTCGGCGATGTAGTGAGAAAGCCCGATACGCCCGAGGGTCCGCAGGGCGTTCGCCCGACTGTTGCGGGTCAGCACCCCCATCCGGACGCCTCGCCCAAAGAGCAGTGCCACCAGCCCCAAAGCCCCGTCCGCCGGTTCCGTCCTCCCCGCGAGTTCGTACTCTATCTCGCCAAGCCTTCCCCTCAGGACGAGCGCCTCCGCAGCAGGGAGCGCGTCCAGATGCCCCAGGATGTCCCCGCCTGCCGGAACACCGAGAACCTCCCTGATCTGGGCAAAGTCGTGGATGGCAACGGTAAGGGTACCGTCGAGGTCAAAGACCCAGTGCCCCCTCCCCAGTATGTCGGCCGATCCGAGCGGTTTATCCATAGCACCCTTGTAGCAGATCCCGGTAGAAATGGGAATAGCTTCGCAGCAGGTGGGGCCGGATGCCGCGGGGTTCCTGCCGGTTCCCACCCGACTCCCCCTTCCGGCCGACGCTGTCGCATGTTCAAATTCGACACACCGCCTGTGCAGCGCCTGCACACAGACCGGCCGCGCCCTGGCCAGATCCATCGTGAATTCAGGCGGTTGCCGTTGGCACGATGCACGCACGGATGGAGAAAACCCGGTGACCGTGAGAACCGTTGCGGAAGGCGGGCAAAAAAAAGGCGAGGTAGGCATGATTAGCGCAATTGTAGCAAGTATCCTCATGTGTCTGGCAGTTTCTCTGCGGGTGTCCGCGCTGGTCTGGGCGCGCAAGAGGTGAATGAAGGGTAGCGGGAGGGGCTCTCAAGCCTGGATACCGTCCGGGAGCCCCCCCTGCAATCCCGCGATAAAGGCGCCGATCGCCGCATGCACCTCCTCGGAGCCCGGTCCGGCCAGAATCCCGTGGCGCTGCAACGGAAACTTCAGATACTGCTTGTCGCTGCTGCCGACCATCTCGAAGAGGCGCCGTGACCCTTCGGCATCGACAACCGGATCCCCCTCCGCCTGCAGCACCTGAACAGGCACCGCAATCCGGGCCAGCTTCGGCTCGAGCTCCCTCATGAAACGCTCCAGCTCACGCAACCCGGCGACCGGAAGCCGGGCATAATTGATCTGCGGCCGCTCCGGCACCGTCTCGACAAACTCCTTCTTCGCCTCCTGATAGCTGATGAGATCCATCACCCGGTTCCAGACCGTCACCGCCGGCGCAAAGCGCGACGAAATATCGCGCAGGCGATGCGGGGGGCAGACGGCAAAGACACCCGCCACGTTCCCGACCCTGCTGGCACAGTCGAGGGCCACCCCGGCTCCGAAGGAAAACCCGCCCACAACGACCCGTTGGCAAATTGCGCTCATGAGCGCGTACCCCAGGTCCACCGACTCCACCCAGTCTTTCCCGGAGCGTAGGACGAGATCCTCAGGTGAGGTGCCGTGCCCCTTGAGGCGCACCTGATAGACCCAGAGCCCCTTCCCATTCAGGTAGGCCGCAAGTTCCGCCACCTCACTCGGGGCCGAAAGATAGCCGTGCACGAGGACCACGCCGAGCCTGCGCGAGCGCCCCCTGAGGAGGACGGGGGCCCCGACCGGGCGCTCCTTGCTCTCTCCCGCCCGGTAGTAGGCCTGGTAGTCCGCCTCGAACTCGTCCAGGGCCTGACGCTCCAGGATGTCGGCCACCCTGCTGCGCACCAGCCACCCCGGAAGCCAGGCCGTCAGGTGGACCTCGCGCTGCAGAATGGTCAGCGGCATCACCTCGTTGGCGATCACCCCGATCGGGTTGTCGATCCGGGCACGCTGCATGTCGAAGGGGGCGGAGAACTTGGCCCGGTCCTTCACCAGCGTCCCCTGGCGCCGGGTCACGACACCCTTTTCCAGCGCGAGCAGGGCAAAATCCCGGTACTTGTGGTAGCGGTCGTCGGTCAGCAGGGAGACCTGGCCGGTCTCCAGGCTGTGGTGGCAGGTGACCCTGCTCGTTTTCAGCTGCTGCGAGGCGAGCAGGAACACCCTGCGGCGGAAATCGTCCTCGCTGATGGTCTTGAAGGGAAGGGCCCGCAGCAGCGAGGCGAACAGGTGGTCGTGGTTCACCGTGGTCATGCCGTAGATCGACGACATGTAGCGATCCATCAGCCTGGAGGCCGCCCGCCGCATGTCGGGGAGTGAGGGGAGCTTGTCGTCGAAATCGATCCGGCCGGGGTAGGCGATATCGGCCCTGGTCGCCGGGGAAGCGAGGTAACCGGCCGGCTCCAGCGGCTCTCCGAAGCGGATGTCGATATCGACCCCGGAGAAGAGCATGCTCCCCTCGGTCAGCATCTCCTCCCGGAGACGCGGCGAGGTCTTTTTCAGGAAGGTGTCCGCAAGCAAGCTCAGCACGTTTTCCTGGGCCCGCAGCGGATAATAGGTGATGTTGACCGGCACGATCCAGCAGGCGCCGGCGAGCACCGGTCCGAGATCGCCGAGCTGGAACAGCCCCTTCAGCCTCTGTACCTCGTCCGGTGCCGTCTGGGCCAGGCGGGACAGCCTCTGCCGGTAAAACTCGGTGCGCAGTGCCAGGGTCGCGGCGCCGGAATGGGGGCGCTCCCCGCGGGAGGGGAATAGCAGCCCGCGCCGGAAGGCCCCCTTGTCCTTCACCATCCTCCCCTCGGGGAAGATTATCCAGTTGGCCTCGCCGGTCAGCAGGGTCTTCACGATCATCCGGTCCCGATCCGGGTGGCGCGTCGAAACGGCACCGACCATCTCCAGAAGGCCGCTCAGCGGCCCGTCGAAGAACGAGGCGTCGGCGAGCGACCAGACCGGGACACTGGTCAGCTTATAGATGTGGTAGGGAAGCAGCAGAGTTTCGATCCGCGTGAAATGGTTCACCACGAAGATGATCGACCCCTTGGGGATGTTCTCCTTGCCGTGCACGTGCACCTTGAGCTTGGAGAAGCCCTGCGCGATGGCGATCATGCTGCCGGTGGCGAGATATGCCTGGCGGTTCATAGCTTACCCCTCACTAGGATCATCATATGCCGGCTCTCCCCCGCGTGCCACTCCCTGCTCCGCGAGGCAGCGCCCGATCCATTCCGGCCGGTTGGTCATGATGGAATCCACGCCGAGCGCGCCGAGCCTGCGGGCTTCGGCAGCGCCGTCAACGGTCCAGACATGGATCTCCCGCGCTTCCTCGCGCAGGGCCGCGACGAAGGCGTGGTCCAGAATGTCCCGGGACCTGCTGGCCACCCCGTCCGCCTGGCAGCGCCGCAGGGTTTCGAGCACCTCCTGCCGCGAGGGGTGCCAGGCACCGCGAAAGCGGTAGTCCGTGAGCCAGCAGGCCCGATAGGCGGGGAGACGCTCCTTGAGGGCTCCGATCAGTTCGGCGCTGAAGGCGAGCAGCCGAATCTGCCCCGGCTCCACGCACCCCCCCGCCAGCGTTGCCGCGAGGTGCGGGATGATTTCCAGGCCGCTTTTGAGCTCGATGAAGAGGCGCTTGCCGGCAGGAAGGGCAAGGAGTACCTCCTTCAGGCTCGGTATCCGCTCGCCGCGCCACCGTTCCCCCTTCCACCCTCCCACCTCCAGCCGGCGCAGTTCCTCCCAGGTCGAATCCTTCACCTGCAGATCCACTCCGGCGGTGCGCCCGGTACTGTCGTCATGCAGGCAGGCGATCTCGCTGTCGCGGGTGAGCCGGAAATCCGCTTCAACGCCGTCAGCCCCCTGCTCGAAGGCGAGCCGGAAGGAGGCAATGGTGTTTTCCGGCGCTTCGTGTGAAGCGCCGCGGTGACCTATGACGAGCGTTTTCCGGATCATGCCACCTCTTTCTGAAGCCTGGAATGCATCTGCATGGGAATAAGGATGAGGTTGGCAAAATCAACTTCAGGGGAGCGCCGTGGGACAACCCTCAAAGCAGGCCGAGCCTCCATCTGGATCAGCCCGCGGCATCGCCGGCAGTTTACACTTTATGCCAAGGTTATTCATTGAAATTCTACTGCGGCTGGCCCAAATCTCATGGGCTGCCCGTGGACCGGCCCCGGATTGTTGATGAGGCACAGAGACGCATGCAATGCGTCTCTACCCTATTGCCACGTGCACCGCCTGAAAGCGTGACAAAGAGAAGGACATCTGTAGAGACGCATTGCATGCGTCTCGGCACCCCCGCTCTGCTATGAGATTGATATAGACCATAGAAGAGACGCATGCAATGTCCCGTGCCACGGCTGGGACTCGTGACGCAGAGGGACACCTCCCCGCACCCTAAGCTTCAGCGAGCTGCGCGGCGCTTCTCCCTGCTCCCCCCCGGCGCAGGAATTGGCTGTACAGTGCGCTGGCGCAGATGGTCAGGAATTTGGTGAGATCGCTGTCGCTGCGCGAGGTGAGGATGATCGGGGCCCTGGCGCCGAGAACCACGTTGGCGACCTCGGCTCCCATGGTGAGCACCCAGCTCTTGTAGAGAAAATTTCCGCCGGAGATGTACGGAACCACGAGGATGTCGGCGCGGCCGGCCACCTTGTTGCAGGTGAGTCCCTTCTTGGCGACGGCGTCCGGATAGAGCGCGAGGTCGTAGGAGAGCGGGCCGCAGACATCGGCAAAGGGCCACTCCCGCTCCGAGAGGGTCTTTTCCAGCAGCGTCGACGGTATCTTCGAGGAAGGGACCTCGTTCGCCTCCAATAGCGCCACCTTGGGACGTTCCACCCCCAGGCCGCGTGCGACGTCGACCGCGTTGTCGATGATGTCGACCCCGGCTGCGACCTCATCGTGCGGGAAAAGCTCCGGGTTAATGGCCGGATCGGTCAGAAAGATCAGCCGGTCCACGCCGGGAAGCTCGAAGACGCTCACGATGGAGAGCCTCCTGCCGGTCCCGATGCCGCACTCCTTTTGCAGCACCGCTTTCATGAAGGGGGCGGTGTTGAGGCACCCCTTCATCAGCATGTCCCCCTGCCCGCCACGGATAAGCTCGACGCCCGCCCGCGCAGCCTTCCACTCGTACTCCTCGTCCGGCGACTCCACCGGCACGAACGCGTAGCGCTTCTCTAACAGGAGCTCGCTGCCGCAGGCTTCCCTGATGCGGGTGACGCTCCCGACCAGGTACGCGGTGCCGATGATCCCTTCCTCGATCCCCTGGTTGACGGCGCAGAGCGAGACCCGGTCCGGACAGACGAGCACCACGCTTTGCCGCGGCAAGAGCTTCGCCGCCTCGATGACGCTCTTCATGCCGTGCCCCTTGGTAAGGTGCAGCATCGATTCGCTTTTGTAGATGACGGCGATGATCCTCGCCTGAGGGGTCAGCGAGGCTATGCTATGGGGGAGTGCCGAGTCGAAATAGAAGGAGTCGCCAGCCTCCAGCCGGTACGCCTCGCCGCCCACCGTCACCTGGAGCTCGCCGCTTTGGACGAAGAGGAATTCCTCGCCGGGATGGCGGCTCACTTCGGCCTCCGTGCCGCTACGGCCATAGACGTCGACCACGAACGGCTCCAGGTGCCTCCCCGCGTTAGGCGGGCGCCAGGCTCTCGTAGTGCAGAAATCCCTCCGGTCGACCCCGACCCTCTCGTTCTTGCTGGTTTTTATCGCCCTTTTTCCGGACTGCTCCTTGCCGTAGAGCAGGCTCGAGATGCCGACCCCGAGAAAGGTGGCAAGCCGCAACAACTCGGAGATCGAAGGTGCCAGCTGGTCGGCGAGCACGCTTGCCAGCGTCTGCCGGTCCCAGCCGAGAGCCTCGCGCAAACCCTCAGCACTGACCTCTTTGTCCGTCATGGCCTTCTGCAGATTACGACCGATCTTCATCCGTCCCCCCCGGTGTACAGCCTCGGCTCCTCGATTCCGCTCAGTACCCTGAGCGCGCCGCCGATCAGCGCATCGATCTCGTGCTCCCCGGGGCGCAGGAAAACCGGCGCTATGAATCCGACCTTGCGGCGGAGTGCGGCGACCAGCTCGCCGCTGTTGGCAAGCCCCCCGGTGAGGACGATCCCGTCGACCTCGCCGTCGAGCGCCGCGGCCAGAGCGCCGATCTCCTTCGCCACCTGGTAGACCATGGCGTCGATGACGAGCCGGGCCCGGTCGTCGCCCCCTGCCGCCCTCCCCTCCACCTCGCGCAGGTCCACGGTGCCGAGGTAGGAATAGACCCCGCCCTTGCGTGCCACGATCGCCTTCAGTTCCTCGATCGAATGTACGCCGTCCTCGAGCAGTTGCAGCACGCCGATCACCGGCAGTCCCCCGGTGCGCTCGGGAGCGAAGGGGCCGTCCCCGTTCAGGCCGTTGTTGACATCGACGACACGCCCCCTGCGATGCGCCCCCGCGGTGATCCCGCTCCCCATATGCACGACGATCAGGTTGAGGCTCTCGTAGGGTTTGCCGATCTCCCCGGCGGCACTGCGGGCGGAGGCCCTCTGGTTCAGCGCGTGGAACATGCTCTTGCGTTCGATCCCGGCAAGGCCCGACAGGCGGGCAACCGGCCAGAGCTCGTCTATCACCGGAGGATCGACCACGAAGGCCGGGGAGCCGTGGCGCAGCGCCACGCTCTGCGCAAGGATGCCACCCAGGTTCGCCGCGTGCGCTCCGCTCACCCCGATGCGGAGATCCCGGATCAGGGCCTCGTTCACCAGGTAGACCCCACCCTCGACCGGCCTGACCAGCCCGCCGCGACCGACGACCGCATCAAAGCGGAGGCTTCCGAAACCCTGTTCCGACAGGTAACAGTCGATGCAGTCCAGACGGAAGGCGAACTGATCCACGATCGCTGCGAAGCGCTCGATCTCCTCGCGCGGGTGCTCGATGCTCACCTTGTCGGTGCGTCCTTCATGAAAGACGCCGATCTTCGTTGAATTGGAGCCGGGGTCAATCGCCAGAATGTTCATCTGTGCCCCCTGGACTGGAGTCGGGGAAAACAAGAAGTTACCTAATGGAAGAAACCATTACCCCTGCGCGGGCCATGCCGCAGACCGCCGAGTCTGAAGCCAACCCGGCGGACGCGCATTAAGAAAAGGGCACGCTGAAAGGGTAACCGATACGCGGCATTATGCTAGCAGCAAGCGAAGCGGTAACTTCAGTACGAGCTTTTTGCCGTCATTTCATCTACATCGATGGCAAAAACCGTGGTCCGTGACAGGGAGGCGTTGGGAAACTCGAATGCGCCGTCGGAGTACTGCGCCATGATGATATCGAGCGCCTCGCGCTTTTTTTCCCGCTCTTCGATGAAACGCGGCCTTCCGTATCCCACGACGCTTTGGTACTTCATGCTGAAATCGCACCCTTTTTCCGCGGCCACCAGTTCGTGCCGGGCGACGACGGAGAAGCAGACCCTGCCGGAGCCTTTCAACATGTCGATCTTCTTCCCCGCATTGGCGCAATGGAAGTACAGCGTGCCGGCCCTAAAGCCGTAGTTGAGGGTCACCAGGTAAGGCTCGCGGTCTGCCACCAGGGCCAGGTGGCAGGCGACTCCCTTGCCGACGATCTCTTCCAGTGCCGCCTGCTCCGGAACCTCCCGGTCCGCCCGTCTGATTTCCTGACGCATTATTTCTCTCCCGTTTCAGGTCATACGCCATCAAAGTTTCAAGCAAGGTAGGCAACCGGTAGGTTGCGGTGAACGGATCCATTGAGATGAGTCGCGGAACTATTATAAACAGCCAATCTGTGGCGAAATTGCTCAACATTGTCAGCCTCTTGTCGATATCAATAAACATCGGCCTTCCAGACGTTTCGTCTGCCGGCATTGACACGAGTCTGGCCACAGAGGACCGAAGCTACCTGCCCAAAACCGAAAATGGCGTGCGTGACGGAGATCGCACCCGCAGTCATACCCCGGGCAAAGGACCCGAGCATAGGAGAACAATGAAATGGCCGTCGCATCGATTACGGAAACCACGCAGTATCTGACCTTCAGGCTGGAAGACGAGCTGTTTGCCCTCGACATCGGCAAGGTGCGGGAAGTGCTGGATTTCACCAGCATCACCAAGGTCCCCCAGACGCCGGACTACATGCGCGGAGTGATCAATCTGCGCGGCAGCGTGGTCCCGGTCGTCGACCTGCGTCTCAAGTTCGGCATGACCATGGCCGAGCAGACGGTGAACACCTGCGTCATCATCGTCGAGGTGGAGATGGACGGCGAAAAGGTCGTGATGGGAGCGATGGCGGACGCGGTCCAGGAGGTTCTCGACCTGGAGCCCGATCAGATCGAACCGCCGCCGCGCATCGGCACCAAGCTGAACACCGACTTCATACGCGGCATGGGCAAGTACGCCGATCAGTTCATCATCATCCTCGACATCGACAAGGTGTTCTCCGTCGACGAACTGGAACTGGTGCACGAGCGGAACCAGGCTGCGGCGAACGGCTGAAAGGGAGTGCCTGGCAAACTATCCACCGGAAACGCAGGCCCTCAAGGACGCGGGCGATGGGTGGAACTTACGTGATGCCCTCTCAGAAGTGCAATTCAAAGGCCATGAGTAATCCGGAAAGGAGCATAACATCGTGAATCTCAGCATCAAAACAAAAATTATGATTATCCTGCTGGTGGGGTGCCTTTCGGTCATCGTCGCGGGCGTTCTCGGCCTGGTTGGCATGAAAGGGAGCAACAACGAGATCGAGAAGCTTTACAACAAAAACCTGACAAATGTCATGCAGCTCAGCCAGATCACGGGCCTGATGCGTGACAACCGTATCCAGTTACTGCTATCGCTCCAGCATGACCCCAAGAGTCCGGATATTGTGAAGATGCACGATCACGGACTGACCTTCCATATCGATCAGGTGACAAAAAATACTGAAGAACTAAACGCCGTATGGAAAAAATATATGAGCGGGAGTCTCAGCCCTGACGAGAAAAGGCTGGCGGATGACTTCGCCGAAAAACGTACGAGGTTTATCCAGGAAGGGCTCATTCCAACACGAGACTCGATACTTGCCGGGAAATATGACGAAGCAACCGGGCTTACTCTGACCAGGATCAACCCGCTTTTCAAGACAGCCAACGAAGCAGCGGTCAAGCTGTACGACAACGAAAAGAACCTCGCCCAAAAGTCCCGGGAAGATGCTTCACACCACTACCATACGACCCTTATGCTGGTCATCGGCGCCATCATCGGTTCCATTCTGACAGCCCTCTTTTTGGGGATCATGATCATCCGCTCGATCACAACCGCGACAACAGCGCTGATAAATGCCAGCAAGGCCATGGCCAATGGCGACCTTTCGCAGCGGGTCCGGCTGGCAACCATGGATGAACTGGGGACCATCGGCCACTCGTTCGACAGCATGGCGGATTCCTTTGCCCAGGCCCTGACCAAGGTTGCCGAGAGTTCAGCCCAGGTGGCGGCAGCTGCCAGCCAGGTACTATCCACCGCCGAAAGGATCGCCACCGGTGCCGAAGAGGTGGCCGCTCAAGCAGGTAATGTGGCCACCGCGGGTGAAGAGATGGCGGCTACTTCAGGTGACATAGCCCAGAACTGCCTGCTTTCCGTTGAGGGAGCCCAGCGGGCAACACAAGCCGCGCAAAGCGGTTTCGACGTGGTCAGGCACACCATTGACGGCATCAAGTCCCGCGGCGAAAAAACCCGTGAAAATGCCCAGATCGTCGAATCGTTGGGCGCGCGCTCCGACCAGATCGGCGCCATTGTCGCGACCATCGAGGATATCGCCGACCAGACCAACCTTCTGGCGCTAAACGCCGCCATCGAGGCGGCCCGTGCCGGTGAGCAGGGGCGAGGCTTTGCGGTTGTGGCTGACGAGGTCCGTGCCCTCGCCGAGCGCACGACCCGTGCAACCAAAGAGATCAGCGAGATGATCAAGGCTATTCAGACCGAGACAAAGCAGGCTATAGCTTCGATGGATGAAGGAGTCAAGGGAACCGAGCGTGGCGTTTCCGAAGCTGCCCAGCTTGAGACATCGCTCAACAATATTCTTGAGCAGATAAACGACGTGTCCATGCAGATGAACCAGATTGCCACCGCCGCCGAACAACAGACCGCTACGACAAGCGAGATATCCAGCAACATGATGCAGATCACCCAGGTCGTGCAGGACACCGCCAGCGGCGCGCATGAATCCGCTACGGCAGCGGCACAGCTGAACTGCAATGCCGAGGAGTTACAGCGCCTGGTGCGGCAGTTCAAGCTGTAATTGGGCAAGAGCTTCAGGTGCGGCGGCAAGTTGAAGGAAGCCGCCAATAATCAGATCGATGGTCATTGATTACAAACAGGAGGAGGGGATCCCATGCGGAGTCCCCTTCTCTTGTTTTGCCTAGCCCCTGGCTATAGCCCCTAGCCCCTAGCCCCTAGCCCCTGCCTCCCTCACCTCAAGCATTTCCCGTAACGCAGCAAGGTCACCGGCCGACGCCCCACCGCGCCGGCTCGACAGGTCGAGGGCGATGCGCCCGAGTGCCCTGTAGACAAGGGCGATCTCGCTGTCCCAATCGTCCAGCGCCTCGAGTTGCCCAGAGACGACAGCACAATCGCCGCGGGCTATCGGCCCGGTCAGCGCCTGCACCGTCCCGTCCCGAAAGATGTTATCCACCGTCCCGCGCACGAGCGGCTCCATCACCTGAAGCGCGGTCTGGCGTGGGAGCCCGCCCTTCTGGTAGGCCTTCACGCCCGCCTCGATGAGGGCGGTCAGGTAGTTGCAAACCAGTACCGAGCCGGCGTGGTAGACGGTCTTGAAGCGTGCGTCGACGGAGAATATTTTTCCCCCAATCGCAGTGAATGCGTCGCTTAGGCATGCGACTGCCGCTCTTTCCCCCTCGATGCCGCACCAGGTGCCGGCGAAACTCTCGACCGAGGCAAGCGGATCGGCAAAACTTTTGACCGGATGTACGCTCGCGGTTGCCCCGCCCAGCTCCGCAACCGGCGCCAGGACAGAACTCGGAAGCGCACCGCTCAGGTGACAGACGATCGTGCCCGGCCGGACCAGGCCAGACGCCGCCAGGGCCGCGGCACATCCGGCTATTGCGTCATCGGCGGCGGCGATGAGATAGAGGTTCGCCGGGCGCATCTCGGCGTATCCCGAGACCGGCCGGCCGGCTCCGATGAACGCCGCGGCGCTCCGGGCGCTCTCCGGCGAGCGGGTCAGGATGTCCCGGATCTCGAAGAGCTGCGCTTCCTGGAAAAGGCGGCCGAGCGTCTTTCCGACGGCGCCGCAGCCGATGATGTTGAGCGTTTGCATTTCCTGGGCGACCCCTCTTATTGCCAAATGCGGCCAGATTACCCGTTATCCGGCAGGCTGTCAATCGGCGTCCGGCTCTGCTGATCAGGGGGCACCTCCCCTCCAGCAAGGCAGGGCACCCGCAAGGGGTGCCACTACGGAGTCAGGTTTCTGAGTAGTATCCGGAAACAGGAAAGCCCCTCTCGTTCTCAGCCAGGGAGGCAGGAAACAAGAGGGGCTCTGGAAAGAATAACCGACAAGCCGCTGAAAGTGGGGCGTTACAGCGACCTTTCCGCAGCAGTGAGTTATTTACTTGTCATGTCCATTCAAACTGTAATCATCGCCTTCGACACACTCTGTCTGTACTTCCAGGAATGACTCCATCTGCGGATCCTTTACTATTTCCGTCACGCCGTGATTGACGGACCAGGCGGCACCGCAGATGCTGCATTCAGTAATGCCTTCCTTGAACCCGTCTGAATGTAAGGTAGTGTCTACCTGCAGGTGGTTTTTGCATACGGGACATTTCATGACGATCCTCCTCGCACAGAAAACGACAGAAAGCGAATTTCTATGGAGAGAAGTATGACGGCAATTTCCCGGTTCGCAAGTCAAAAACAGCTGATTCCCGCGACCAGTCATGCGGTGAGCGTGTCGCCAATCCAGGCATCTATCGCGGCGCCGTGACCGGCGGCTGCTACCTCATCATGCGACCTTGGCACTCCCGAAACCGTCAGGCGAAGCGCCCTAAGGAGCTTCTTCACCGTCAACAGCAGTTTCTTCCTCTGGCTGTTCCTCACCCTCTGCCTGGGGGGAGCTGCTTCTTTCCAGTTTGCGCTGCAGTTTTTCCTCGGTTTTTTTCTTTTTTTCCAACTCTTTTTGACGCTTTTGAAACTGAAAATTCGGTTTTGCCATTGGGCACCTCTTTCACTGAAATATTTTAGGAACTGTATATCATAGAGTAAAAGAGGGCAAATTTATTTTCAGCCATTTGACTGTAAATAAACCGCCCTCTTTTTATTATGAACATAAATCCACACCGGTATGCCATCGGGCACGGCATTAGCGCCGTTCTTTATACGGGGTGCGTTTACACAACTGCTTCTTTCAACTTCTTCGGTTTCTTGGGCGCCGCGGCGCGGACCGCCTTCACCTTGGCCACGGGGGTTTTTTCGCTGGGAGGCAGATAGGAAGCCGGGTCGGCCGGTTGGAGACTCATAAAATGGGAAGAGGTTATCTTCCTGATCATCCCGTCATTGAACTGAATCGTCGCCCTGACGTCATTAACCTCCGTCACCTTGCCGATACCCCATTCCAGTGCCACAGTATGACTCACCACGCTACCGCGTTTGACAATCATTTTTACTCCTCCCTTGTTAGCAACCTGCGGGTTCAAGCCTGACCGGCCTCCCCCCTTACTTTACATCACAAATCATGCTATTTAACGCCTCTGTCAGTCACAATATCGGAACTTGCGCACGAGCAGAGATGTACATTGACAGAGAACAGCACTCAGGACGGCAATCAATTTGTCTGCGAGTAAATGGTGTTGACCGGTGGACGGAGAAATCTAGACTTGCCAACGTGCCGGACGGGTGTGAACATCCAAGCATGAAGCAAGTGATCTCTAACTATACACCCCAATGGCGGTAATAGATAGCCATATCGATATTATGTAACCATAAAAGTCCATCTGCACCAGAAACCATGACAGCCACGCCTGCTCCGCTCTTCCACCTGCGCCGCTTGAGACCAGTTCAGCACCGGCGCGGGCAAGCATCCTGTTAGTGAGTAAGCGGAGGTCACCTGTACCAGAACCGGCCTCTTCGCGCCCTCAGTCACGCTGCAGCGGTTTGCCGACAGCCGGCGTAACGACCAGGGGAGGAGCAGTCGAGGCCACCGGCACCGCGTCAGCTCCGGGAGGAATACCCATGATCAGCACCCGGGGACCGGATCGCAGGTTCCGGAATTTCCCGGGGTCGCCGGAGGGGCCTACGACCCAGCTGTAGAGTTTTCGGGCGTCCTTGAGGATCGGGCGCTCCGGTTCGTGGTAATACGCCTTCTGCATCTCCTCGTCGTAGAGACCGATGCAATCATGGGACGCCGGGTATCCGGGGATGTCGCGGCCATGGAGCCAGTAGGAGGTCCAGCCGTCCTCCCTTTTGTCGGTGTAGATGCGCAGGCCGAAGTGCATCGGGTAGGGCCGGTTGGTTCCCTCGACTGGGAAGAGGCTCGATTGGTGCCGGGGATCGACGGCATCGACCCGGTAGGAGCCGTTTTGCAGGCGGAGCCCCTCGACGCCGACCGCAACAGGGGTGGAAAATACCAGCTTGCCGTACTCATAGGCCCCCAGGAACGCCTCGTTCTGATCGATCCGGATGAACTTGGCGTCACCGTCCGCGTCCGGATAGATTCCGGGCATCGGGTTGAACCCTTTGATATCCCCGATCCGCCTGGGGACCTTGATCGACAGGCCGGAGACGAAGTGGCGCCGGTCCATCCGGTTGAAGCGGAGTCCGTCCTGCCACTGCTTGCCGAAGACCTTGTACGGCGAGTCTTTTGAATTCAGCTTCCGGCAGGAGAACTCAACCAGGTTGTCGCTTGGGTAATGGAACTGGCACAGTGACTTGATATTTTCGGTTGCGGCGCTGGAGGAGCAGAGGCCAAACAGAACTAGAAGGGTGAAACTTGCGAGGACCGGAGGTTTCATCTTGTGCCTCTGCCCCGAGGTTTTCGGGCTTACTACCTGCTCCATGACATAGCATCAGCTGCGCAATACCGGAATTGCACAGGCTGAGAACACTTCTGCCTTGACTGGCATTGTAACAACGCGACTGGACGATGTAAAGCGCGCATCGAAACCGCAAATTGAGACGATACCAACCCTGAGAGTACTCGGGAATCCGAACATCAGTGCTGCCAGTTGAATTCAAGCTTAGACTAAAGATTTTTCACTTCTACAATACTTCTGCAATAGCCTGCATTAAAAGTTAGGTAAAAGGTAGGTGGAAATTTACCGTTTTTTTGACTTGTAGTATAAGTCAAAGCCCCTCCTTTCAGGGGCGGGCCGGTTCAAGTGACGGGGTGCATCCCGTCGGCATTATGGTTTATCTTCCCATTTGAAACCACTGCGCTTAATGCTGACAACATTGCCGTTCTCATCTTCGAGCCGTAGATTGGCATCTTCATGAAACTGCTTACGGATTGCCCTGCGTTTTGCGTCCGTCAAGTTCCTGGCCGTAAAGATAAATGTTTCACTTTCGGTATCAAAAACCAGGTTATCCGATTGACGTAAAGCATATGTTGTTTTCATGATGTTCTCCTGTCTAATTTTAACGCCTGACACCGTGCCTGACATTTACTTCAGGTTGACACTCGTTTCCCCTTGGGCGACAACCTGGACCGATAACCGGTCGTTCAGGACGCTTGCCTCGCCAAGAGACAAAGACTTGACCGTACCGGACAGCTTGACATGACCGCCTATCTGCACCGAGGAGAGCGCGGAGGTCGCCTTAAGCCTAGCCTTCTCCAACTGCTCCATGACCGTGGTATCGAGCCTGGACTTGATGGTGCTGCGAATCTTGCTGCTGAAGAGCCAGCTTCCTGTACTTAACAGCCACCCGGCGTTCTTGGTATCGAAGTCGACGTTTTCGAAGGTAAGCGAGTTGCTCTGCGCGTTGTATGTGGGCTTGGCCAGGACCATCAACTGACCGTCGAAATCCCCGGTAGCCGTAAGGGCAACGACCAGTCGCCCCTCCTCCCCCTTGAGTTCGAAACCTTTTATGGTGATCTTCTTGTCCTCACCGAAGGTCTTATCCAGCAGCACCGGTTTTAGCGCGTTCGTCAGGTCAGCGAAGAAGATTTCGGTGGCAAGCTGGACATGGAAATTTTTGTCGAAGGCCGGCAGTTGCTGAACCGGCGGCAAAGCCTTCGCCGGAGCCGCAGCCGGTTTCGGCCCGACCGTAATCTCGGCGCCGGTGATGAGCCCGATGGACAGCTGGATCTGGTTGTTTGCGGCCAGCAGCGGGCTCATGACGATTTTCCCCGGGGTAAGCTTCAGCCAGGCGCTGAATTCCTTATTCACCAGCGTCGGGTTGAACGCATTCTGCCAGAGCGGGGCGACCTTGGCCTTCAACTGGACCGAATCGTTGACCTTGTTGTCAATGATCGGTGCCAGGAGCCTTTGGACAGGCTGGCTGATATTTTCGACCATGTTTTTCGGCTTTAAAGACAGCGGCCCGACCTTGAAGGTCTCCGCCAGGCCATCCGACAGACCGGTGTAGTACAGCTCCGTTTTGAGGCGCCAGTCCGGAGTCACGTTCATCCGGGCCTTGAATTTGAGTCCAGCCTTGAGCGGATAACTCTGGTACATGGCGTAGCTGAAGGTCAGTTGAACCGGCAGCGTGAGATACAGGTAGTTGTCGCTTGCAGTAACGACAACAGGGCCGGTACGGAGCACGGTTACCGATGTCCCCAGACCGCCCTGTCCTTTATAGAGCTCCTTGGGGAGAGACTGGTTGACAATAGCGGCGAGATCCGTCGCAGAAGCCACCACGCTGAGGTTGACCGAGGACGGCTGCACGGCAGCGGAAGCACAGACTGCGCTGAGAGACAAGAGCAGGGATACTATCAAGATTCGGTAAAAAATGGCGAAACCCTCCTGTGAATCGTTGTTATCGGGGCTCCCCACATTTGGTGCAGGCTAATCAACCTCGAAGACCCAAGTTCGCAAAGCCTCTTCAGATTCGGAAGCGCACTATATTACGTCTCCTGGTTCAAGTCAAAGAGGAATAGCCATGCCTTGGGAGCCCGACACCCTTTTCTTCCGGTACGCAAGGTATCTCTTCAGCCGGAATGTCGCTGCAGCACGCCATGAGGAGTACCTGAACTGCCTGCTGTATTATCTTGAGGCATCTACTGAAGCGCCGCAATATCTGCGTGATTCCGAACGCATGCGCCCTTTCAGGCAAAAACTTGCCTGCTTCAACCGATCGCTGCCCCAGCGTCAGCTTGCAGCGAACGCGGTGTCCCTGTACTTTCAGATGCTGAAGGAGGAGGGCTCCTGCCTAAGAGAAGGGGATGCTACTTTCCCCCGGAACCGGCATAATGATGAGCCCCGAGGGTGATGCGCCAATGCCGTAATTTTGTCGCGGTAGGAATGCCGGTTGCCCGGCACCCCCCGCACAGATCCCAGCGAGCGGATTTCCCGCACTGGGCTCCTGCCTCAGGTAGTGACGCGCAGGCGCTGATTAGGATAAGG
>Ga0209125_1000248_pt1 | contig 81457 bp, 73 predicted proteins | sample BarGraIncub1131A_FD_184503 | JGI IMG/M metagenome (GOLD analysis project Ga0209125, IMG submission 184503) | Arctic peat soil microbial communities from Barrow, Alaska - Barrow Graham LP Incubations 11-31A (SPAdes) (version 2) | ecosystem: Environmental > Terrestrial > Soil > Wetlands > Peat...
AACGCCGCCTTTGTAGCAAGCTTTCAACACATTTTTAGCCACTTCGGCATCTTTGTGATAAAATACCGGAACCATGCCGGTTTCGACCATCACTGTTAAAACCTGAATCTTATTAAATCGTGCCATTTTGTTTTAGTATTTAGCGGGAAACACGACCCGAAGCGTCGCCACCCATAAGTTTTTCTACTTCATCTACTGTCACCAAATTGAAATCACCGTAAATGGTGTGCTTCAGGCAAGAAGCAGCAACGGCAAATTCCAACGCTTTCTGATCGTTGTTTGTATAGGTGAGCAAACCGTAGATTAAACCACCCATGAAGGAATCTCCACCACCCACCCGGTCAACAATGTGTGTGATGTCGTACCTTTTGGATTGGTAAAGTGTACCGTCTGCATATAAAACACCGCCCCACGTATTGTGGTTGGCATTGATGGAACCACGAAGTGTGATGATTATTTTTTTTGCACGAGGAAAACGACTTTTCAGTTGGGTGCAGACCGATTCAAATTCTTCTGCATTCACTTCACCACCGGTGTTATCCACGTCAAAATCTTTTGGTTTGATACCGAAGACTTTTTCTGCGTCTTCTTCATTCCCCAGAATAATGTCACAACCTTCAACCAAAGCAGGCATTACTTCCGATGCCGTTTTTCCGTAATTCCACAAGTTCTTGCGGAAGTTCAGGTCTGTTGAAACGGTTATTCCCATTTCATTACAGGTTTTGATTGCTTCCAGACATGCGTCAGCAGCCCCTTGAGATAGAGCAGGAGTGATGCCTGTCCAGTGAAACCAGTTGGCACCTTTCAAAACTTCTTTCCAGTTGATCATCCCAGGTTGAATATCTGCTATGGCAGCATGGGCACGGTCATAGACCACTTTGCCGGCACGTGCAACTGCTCCTGTTTCCAGGAAATAAATGCCTAAACGTTCTCCTCCGAAAATGACATTTTTGGTGGAAACTCCATATTTATGTAGGTTCATTAAACAGGATCGGGCAATATCATTTTGAGGCATGCGGGTCACAAATTCTGCTTCCAACCCGTAATTAGCCAGCGAAACAGCGACATTAGCCTCACCACCTCCAAAAGTAGCGGTAAATGCAGTTGCCTGACTGAAACGTTCGAAACCGGGTGTTGCCAAACGAAGCATGATCTCTCCAAATGTTACTACTTTTTTACTCATTGTGATTTTTCGTATTTAAATATTCTATGCAAATAAAAAGAAAATAATTGGAATCGTCGTTAAACCACCAATTTTGCCAGCATATTACCTGCTTCAATGATCTCGTTAGCGTACACGCAAATTAACGAAATAAAGCCAAAAGCCACAATACCTTCGGAAAAAAAACTTGAATAACCCGTATTCAAAAAAAGTCAATAACCCGGAAAATGTTGGATAGAGGGATGCAATACAAGGCGCAATTCAAAAATATCCCGGAGCGTACTTTTCGTACGTGAGGACATATTTTTGAATTGCAACGCAGTAGTGCGCCCTCTATCCATCATTTTAGAAGGAGAAGTAGGATTTTGCATTGTAGTAGGATATATTTTCCACCATTTTCCCCAAAAAGTCCATTTCACTCTCCGGCAATTCTCCATTCACCACATCCGTTCCAATCAGATTGCATAGGATGCGACGAAAATATTCGTGACGTGGATAGGAGAGGAAGCTTCTGGAATCGGTCAGCATCCCGACAAAGCGACTCAGCAATCCAAGCACGGAAAGTGAATTCATCTGAGCTGTCATGCCATATTTCTGGTCAAGAAACCACCATCCGGCACCAAACTGAATCTTTCCGGCAACAGAACCATCCTGAAAATTTCCAATCATGGCAGCCACCATTTCGTTGTCGCGTGGATTCAGATTGTAGATAATGGTTTTGCAAAGTTTGTTTTCGGAATCAAGCCTGTTGAGAAATTTGGTCATATTTTTAGCGACATTCAAGTCACCGATGGAGTCAAAACCTGTATCCGCACCAATTTTTGAAAATAAACGAGAGTTGTTGTCGCGGATTGGGCCGTAATGAAGCTGTTGTGTCCAGCCACTGTTGTAGTCCATGATGGAGAACTGAACCATCATAGCCGATTTAAATTTCAGAATTTCTTCTTTGGATAAATGAATACCACCATAAACCTTATTGAATAGTACGTCAATTTCTGCATCCGTATAATCTTCCGCATAAAATTCTTCCAGGCCGTGATCGCTCAGTTTGCAGCTCACGGAAGCAAAAAAATCGTGTCGGACCTGCAAAGCACCCATCAAATCCGAATAGTTGGAAATGCTGACACCCGATACGTCGGACAGTTTTTCAACATAGGTACGGTAAGTTGCCGGGTTTTCAACAGCCATGGCTTTGTCTGGACGCCAGGTAGGCAGAACTTTTACTTCAAAACCCTCCTTTATTAAAGCGATGTGATGTTCCAGGCTGTCAATCGGATCATCTGTGGTACAAACAACTTCCACCTTAAACTTTTTCATCAGGCCCCGGGCTGAATATTCCGGTGTACGCAATTTTGCGGTACACTCCTCATAAATTTCACGGGCCGTTTCTGGTTTCAGAATTTTATCAACTCCAAAACCTTTTTTCAATTCAAGGTGGGTCCAGTGATACAGTGGATTGCGCATGGTATAGGGCACCGTTTCCGCCCATTTTTCAAATTTCTCCCAATCAGAGGTATCTTTGCCGGTGCAAAAACGTTCATCGATGCCGTTGGTGCGCATGGCACGCCATTTATAGTGGTCGCCTTCCAGCCAAATCTGACCGAGATTGTCAAATTTTCTGTCATTTGCAATGAATTCCGGGTTGAGGTGACAGTGGTAATCGATTATTGGCAAATGAGCCGCATGATTGTGATAAAGATATTTTGATGCTTCATTATCAAGCATGAAATTTTCATCCATGAAATTCTTCATGATACTTAAATTTATAATATTGGGAATGGAGAACTGTGCATTTGAGACGAATATACGAAGTTTTTTCAATATCCAAAAATCATCGTTTTCTTAGAATAGACCCGCTTAAAAGTTAAAATTATTTACTTTAAAAAGGCTAAAGTTGTTAAAATGATTTAAGTAAAAAGTACTTAAATTGTTTAAAACAAAAAGGCCGCTTTTCACAAAGCGGCCTTTTTATAGGTTTTCAATAGGTATTAGTTCTTAAGGTAAAAAAGATTGTATTAGGTTAACGGTGGCAAAGATTGACCTTTTTTCACAACTCTCCAAATAAAAAAGCATATTATAAAACATGTTTTTGAACTTATTCTTGAATAATGTGACAATTCTGTGTATTTTTGCCGGTACCACAAATATAAACAGTATTATATATATTCCACTAATATATGTCCGAAAAAGAATCAATGGAAGAAGGCGTAAAGAAAACGCTCAACTTTATAGAACAGATTGTAGAGAATGATCTGAAAGAAGGTAAAAACGGCGGTCAGATTGTCACCCGTTTTCCACCTGAACCAAATGGCTATTTACATATAGGTCATGCAAAGGCTATTTGTCTTGATTTTGGTATTGCACATAACAATGGGGGTCAATGCAATCTTCGTTTTGATGATACCAATCCTGTAAAAGAAGATGTAGAATACGTGGATTCTATAATGGAAGATATCAACTGGCTAGGTTTCCAATGGGACAACCTTTATTATGCTTCCGATTATTTCGACAAACTTTACGAGTTTGCTCTTGATATGATAAAACGTGGACTGGCCTATGTGGATGATCAGTCAGCAGAAGAAATAGCCAAACAAAAAGGCACACCCACTACTGCAGGTACAGAAAGTCCATACAGAAATCGCAGTATGGAAGAAAACCTCGACCTCTTCCAAAGAATGCAGAACGGAGAATTTGAAGAAGGCAGCCACGTGCTTAGGGCAAAGATTGATATGACTCATTCAAACATGCATTTCCGTGACCCATTGATGTATCGAATCCTTAAATTGAGTCACCACCGCACAGGCGACAAATGGAAAGTATATCCTTTGTACGATTTTGCCCACGGTCAAAGTGATTATTTTGAAGGCATCACCCATTCACTATGCACCCTCGAGTTTGAAGTACACCGTCCACTCTATAACTGGTTTATCGATCAGTTGACAGACGGTACGTATCGTCCACGACAAATTGAATTTAACAGACTCAATATTACCTATATGGTGATGAGCAAGCGTAAAATGCTACAGCTCGTCAAAGAAGGCCGCGTATCAGGCTGGGACGACCCACGCATGCCCACTATTTGCGGTCTGCGCAGACGTGGTTATACACCCTTGGCCATTCGTAACTTCATTGACAGCATCGGCTATACCAAATTTGATGGAGTGATAGACCAGGGATTGCTCGAATACAGTATCCGGGAACACCTCAATAAAATAGCACCCCGAGTGAGTGCAGTTCTTGACCCTATCAAGCTGATTGTGACCAATTACCCGGAAGGTCAGGTGGAATGGAACGAAGCCATCAATAATCCCGAAGATGAGACTGCCGGTACCCACATGGTGCCATTCACCCGAGAACTATTTGTTGAACGCGAAGATTTTATGGAAGATGCTCCCAGTAAATATTTCCGTTTATGCCCGGGCAGAGATGTTCGCTTAAAAAATGCCTACGTAGTACATTGTACATCTTGTGCAAAGAATGACGATGGAACAGTCAAGGAAATATATTGCGAATACCTTCCCGAAACGAAGACCGGACAAGCAAATTCCAGTATGAAGGTCAAAGGAACCATTCATTGTGTTTCTACCCAACATTGTCTCGATGCTGAAGTACGTATATACGACCGTTTGTTGACCGTTGCCAATCCTACGGATGAAAAAGACCGGGATTTCCTGGAAATGCTTAATCCGGATTCTTTGAAAATATTGAAAAATGTCAAGATTGAAACAGTTGTAAAGGATGCAAAAGCCTTGGATCATTTCCAATTTCAACGCGTCGGCTATTTCAATATTGATCCTGATTCAACACCAGATCATCTGGTATTCAACAGGACCGTTTCATTGAAAGATACCTGGGGAAAAATTGCAGGAAAATTTTAATCAAACAAAAAGAACTCTATGCAACACGAAGAGAAAGAAGATGATGTTTTGGAGTTGGTAGAGCGTTACGAACGTAACCTTTCAGAGGGACATCCAGGTTATTTCGACGTGGATGAGCTGGAAGATATCTCCGATTATTATCAAAAAAGAGGTAAATACCAAGATTCGACTAATGTTGTGGAAATGGGCTTGCGCCTGCATCCCAACAGTAGTATCCTTATGCTCAAACGTGCCACGCTTTACCTGGAAATAGGTGAGGCTCAGCGTGCCTTGCAAATCATCGACCGCTTACCCGAACGAAACGATACGGATGCCAACCTGGTTCGTGCAGAAATATTCATGCAGCTTAACCGTCGTGAAGAAGCATTACAGATATTGCACCAGGTAATGGAGGAAGAACTTTCCGAAAAATCAGCACTTTGTCTTGATATTACCGGCATACTGGTAGAAGATGGCATGCATGGGGAGGCTGTTGATTTTTTGCTCGAAGCCATAGCTGAAGACCCTAAAAATATAGACCTGCTTTTTGAACTGGCTTATAGTTACGAACAATTGGGTAATACCAGCGAAGCCATACTCGTTTACAAGCGCATACTCGATAATGATCCCTATTCCAGTGAAACCTGGTTTAACCTTGGTCAGGCCTGTTTCAATGAAAGTCGTTACAGCGAAGCCATTGAAGCCTACGATTACGCCTTGGTTGTCAATCCCAAGGATTTATTGGCACAATTGCAAAAAGCTCATTCCTATTTTCAGGACGGACAATTTATCCTGGCAGCTGCAGCATACAAAGAATACGGACTACATTCTGAAATCACAGCAGCCGTCCTGATATATGAAGGAGAATCTTACGAAAAGGCCACACTGTTTGACCAGGCCATCGAATGCTACCGGCGGGCATTGGATATAGACCCCAAATGCGTGGATGCCTGCACTGGTATTGGTATTTGCCTGATGGAAAAAGAAGAATTCAGTGCCAGTTTAGTCTGGTTTGAAAAAGCCCTCCGGATAGACGCCTCCATCAGTGAGACGTGGGTGTATGTGGCCGAAGTTTTTGTCAATCTGAATATGTCTGAAGAAGCTATGTTGAGCTACAAACGATCTTTGGATATTGATCCGGATCAGTCAGATGTACTTGCTTCGCTTGGAAATCTCTATTTTGATGCCGGTGATTACATCAAAGCATTAAACCTCTATCAGGAAGCGGAAATTCTTGACCACGACCTGACCGGATTAAATCTTTTCTATGCATTGGTCTATGCTAAGTTGGGAGACAGGGAGTTAGCTTCGGAGTATCTTACCAAGGCCATCGTTCTCGATGATAATGCTCAGAAAGTATTTGACGATATCATCAATGAGAACGACGAAGAAGCCAATCTAAATCAAGCAAAAAAATGAAACAGTACGGTTTGTTGGGGTATCCGCTTTCACATTCCTTTTCCCGCGGATATTTTACCGAGAAATTTAAAAGAGAAACCATCGATGCACAATATGAAAATTTTGCGCTTCCTTCGATTGAACAATTACCCGGACTTATTGCCGAAAATACCCTATTGGTTGGCCTGAATGTGACAATACCCTACAAACAAGCCGTTATCCCTTATCTGGATGAACTGGATCCTGAAGCTGAATCCATTGGCGCCGTCAATACCATTCGGATTGAACGAACTTTAAACAAGAAACCACGTTTGATAGGCTATAATTCTGATTTAGTTGGATTTAGAGAATCCATACGTCCTCATATTGACCATTTAAGGAGTAACTTTCAGCTCCATTTTGCGGATAAAGTTATAAACCGTGGTGGTTTTAATCTGAAAGCGCTCATTCTCGGTACAGGCGGCGCTTCTAAAGCTGTCGATTATGGTTTGAAGCAATTGGGCGTCGAAACACTGTTTGTGTCCAGAACCCCAGAAGAAGGACGGATTACCTATGAAAAAATAGACCGTTCCGTTTACGATGAATACCAGATCATTGTCAATACGACTCCCCTGGGAATGTATCCCAACGTCAATGACTATCCTCCCTTAGATTATTTATCCATTGGTCCGCATCACCTACTTTTTGATGCCATTTACAATCCGGAAAAAACGCTGTTTTTGGAAAAGGGAGAGAAACAGGGTGCTGCTATTAAGAATGGATTGGAGATGCTCACCCTACAAGCGCTCGAATCATGGCGAATTTGGAAATTTTAACGTAATGTGATGTTTTATCGATAAATACATTAAATTAATCGGTAATATATTTTGTTATACTATAAATTTCATTAAATTTGCGGTCAGTTAAACGATAAACGTATTTTGCTTTTTCTAGAGTTGAAGTAAGTTTTTTAGCAAACGATAGCCAGTAGTGCTGGCTTTTAGTTGATGTCCGGAATGAAGAGTGATTCTATAGTATTGTTTTTCATAGAGTTCTATTCTGGAAATGGCATCAACATTGACAATAAATGACCGATGAATGCGGATGAACTTTAAATTTAAGAGGTTTTCCTCGAAATATTTCATAGTTTGCTCTTTAATATAATGATTGGAAGCTGTAAAGATTTTCACATAATCCCCCTCAGCTTGTAAAAAAAGAATATCAGTGACGGCAATGACATGAATCTTTTGCCCCACTTTTACAGTTATTTTTTGAAGCCACCCCACCTTAGGTACCGGATTCGCATAAACTTCCTCCACTCCAAGTTTATGAGAGTCCGGTTTTTTTTCCTCCTCCAGTTCATCTTCAGTTGAATCCTCTTTCGCAGTGAAACCATTCAAAATCCGGATAGCCATTGTATAAATCAAGATACCCAAAATGATTTTCATAGGTACGCTTTTCATCAAAGCAGAGAAATTGGCCTCAGAAACGCAGATATATATGAACAGATAATCCAAACCCAGCCAGATCAGATTGACCAAAATAACCAAGGCTGTGTAATTGACCAACTTCTGAATGTTGTCATTACCATTCAGGCTGGCAAAACGAATGACATACCATAACAAAATAGAAATCAGACCAAAAGCCAGCGCAGAAAACAAACCATCCAAGACCAGTGCGCCAAAGGAAACAGGTACCAGCCCTGATTGGCTGACTACGACGGCCAGACCAATCAACAGGCAGGAACCTGAAAAAAGTAAAAAACGGGGAATATTTTGAAAGGCAGAATGTTGCATAATGCCTTAATCTCTGAGTTTACATTCTCCAAAAGAACATTTGCCGTTGATGAGCAACACTCGGTTGTCTTCTTGCTGGAAGGAAGGAGAAAGCCGACTATCGGTAAAGGAACCGAACATAGAGTCACCTTGTAATTTTACATTCCAGCTGTCTGGAACAATGACAATCACAGATCCAAAATTCACATTGATGTACACAGTCGTTTTACCTTCAGGCAAACTGGTCTTACGTAAATCCATAATAACCTCACCAAACGAACAATCTATGCGACCACCTTTGAAAACAGGGTCCAGCACAATGTTTTTACGGCTGTCAAAAGAAGAGCTTATTTGTACAAATCCATCCTCGGTCTCAAATTTGCTCGTATAGACATCGGCATTGCAGACTTTAGCAAAATGCCCATGTTTGCAGCAAGATTTAAAGAAAATCTTTCCAATCGCAAAGAAAAGACCGGCTACAATCAGCAGAACAGGCCAATAAACATGGGCGAAGTCCGGTGGAATGTTGAGTGCAGGATTGATGTCCCCAATTTGCGGAATGATATAGAAAATACCAAGAGTCAGCAAAACACTGGCACTAAATAAAGACCGGTTCAGCAGTAAGTAAATTCCTACAAAAATACTCCAGATAGGCCAGGATGAAAATAACGGTTTATACAGGATAGGAAACATCCCGGTATTAACGCCTAAAAAAAGTATGCCCACAATAATTAAAACGATGGAGAAAGTCAACCCATGATTGCGAGGGTGACTACAACGTTTGTCTGATTTGAAATTTGAATGCATAACGGTAGGGTTTTAAAGTTTCCACAAATGTAACCTGTCAAAAACCACAGAAAAAGCCAAAATCGATGAAATCACTCAAATTACCCGACGAATGAAGGAAAAAGCCAGTCGGTTAATCGATAAAACGCCTTGACAAATCATAAGCATCAATGCGTCTGTCCCTTAAGAAAGGCCACCAACGACGCACATTTTCCGAACGCGTCAGGTCAATGTCAACCAGAAGGATTTCAGGAGTATCGGATGAGGCTACAGCCAGAATCTCACCCTGAGGACCAGCCACGAAACTATGTCCCCAAAAATGGATGCCGAATGTTTGACCAGAAGGATCTGCTTCGTAACCTACCCGGTTCACAGCAATGACCGGTATACCATTGGCGACCGCATGTGCACGTTGTGAAATCACCCAGGCATCCTGTTGGCGTCTTTTTTCATCATCAATGTCACTGCTTTCCCAACCGATAGCTGTAGGATAAATAAGGAGCTCAGCGCCCTGTAAAGCCATCATACGAGCGGCTTCCGGATACCATTGATCCCAACAAACCAAAACGCCGAGTTTACCCAAAGACGTTTCAATGGGTTTGAAGCCCTGGTCACCTGGCGTAAAATAAAATTTTTCGTAGTAAGCAGGGTCGTCCGGAATATGCATCTTACGGTATTTTCCGGCGATAGATCCATCCTTTTCAAAGACGACGGCTGTATTGTGATACAAGCCCGGAGCCCGCTTTTCGAACAAAGAACAAACCAATACGATACCGAGCTCTTTGGCCAAATCACCGTAAAAATCAGTAGAAGGTCCCGGAATGGTTTCAGCCATATCAAAAACCGTAACATCTTCAGTCTGGCAAAAGTACAGAGAATTGTGAAGTTCCTGCAACACCACCAGTTCTGCACCTTGTTTTTGGCAAGACCGGACGCGTTCAGCCAAAAGCATTTTGTTTGCTTCTACATCGGGACTGATAGCAGCTTGCACCAGCCCGGCTTTGATCGTTCTACTCATAACATGTCATTTTATACAAAGGAAACAATTATTGTCGATTTTTGCAAATGTCATAAACATCCTTGCTATATTTAAAATATGTTATATATTTGCGACATAAAAATGAATATTACATTGAATAAATAGCTATATGATGAAAAAGAAAACACTCATTCAAAGTTTGATTTTCTGCTTATTGTTCCTGGTTTCGTGTGCTCCGGTATACAGTCCGTATATTTATGATCAGACCGCTGAGCTGAAAAAACAAACCTTGTCTATCCTGGAAAAAGCCACCGAACCTTATTCCAAGTATGAAACCAAAGTGGATATACTCAAATCGGACCTGGCATCTCTGGCTCAACAAGAAAAGATGCGAAAGCACAACAGTGTGAAAGTGAAACAATGGACGCTACTTTTGGATCCGCAAGGAAATTTGTTGAATGGGAGTATGGAAAAATGGCGAAAAGACACGGTCATGAGCGAGACTTTCATTGTACTGCAAAGAAATTTAGTCGAGGAGGCTTTTAACCTCATACAAGAAGTAGAGAAACAAAGACTTAAATAAAAACCTATGGACTTTGACGCATTTTACAAAGAACTTGAAAAAGAACTGATTTCTTTGGTCAAGAAAAAATTCAAGAAACACACTAAAGCAGCTCTTAGTGATATAGAAGAATATCTGAGAATGTCCAGAGGTCATTTGCAGGATTACGCCAGACTGCTTGAAGTCAAAAAGATTTCACCGGAGGAAAAAGCCTTTTTGGTAGAGGGACTTAAACAAAACGCCATGCTTTACACCATGAAAGAAGAAGGTAGGAGTATTTTGGCGCTTAAACGTTTTTCAGGATCCGTTGTTACGACCACCCTGGAGGTCTTGCTGGCCTTCGCGGTAAAAGAAATCCTATAAGATCAGGTCCCTCAATTTTGCGCGGTTTATTTTTCCACTTTCCGTAAGGGGAATGGCTTTCAAAAGAACGACCTTTTTTGGAACTTGATAGGCAGGCAGATGGACAGATAATACTGTCTCATCGATGGGCTTTTCTACAACCAATACAATTATTTCCCCGAATTTAGGATCCGGTAGAGAAGTGATGGCAAATGGAACCTCAATAAAGGTACTCAGGGTTTCTTCCAGGGTCTCAGCCTGTACCTTCATACCACCAGTCAAAATGACATTGTCTTTTCGACCGAGGATTCTAAAAGACCCGTCCGGGTAAATCTCAGCCCTGTCATTTGTATAAAGCCGTTTCGAACTGACCATAGGAGCATCAATAATCAGCGAATCGTCCTCAGACAGGGAAAGACTGACCGATGGGAGCGGAGTGAAGCTCAGACTGGCTTCAGGACCATTCACCCGTCTTAAGGCTATGTGTGAAACCGTTTCTGCCATGCCATAGGAAGCATAGACTTCATTCGGGAAATCTTTCAGTACTTTTTCCAGAGAAGGACTGATGACACCACCTCCAATCAGAAGAATTGACACCTTCCTCAGACGTTCTGCTTCAACAGGATTTTGCAGCGTGTTGAAAATCTGCAGCGGTACCATTGATGCAAAACGAAACGTCTGATCGGTATCACTCAGAGGATGTCCGGTAGGAGCAACAGGATAGATATCCAGTCCAGCCATCACCGCACGTACCACCATCATTTTTCCCGCAATAAAATGGAGTGGCATGCAAAGCAAAATTTTGTCTTGCGCTTTTAGACCTAAATAGGAACAGGTGAGCAAAGCACTTTGCCTCATGAATTTTTTATCCACAAACATAGATTTGGGCTTTCCCGTAGAACCCGAAGTGTGAATGATCATTTCTTCCGAAGGGCTGAACCAGTCTTCCAGAAAACGGAATAATTCCAGGCGAAAGTCGGTTGCCTTTTTCAATTCTTCCTGAATATCTTCCACAGAAAAAGGTTGACCTTCGATGGTGATTGTTTGGATATAAGAATTAAATAGATTGTTTAAATAAGATGGACCAAAACACTGGTTATTAGAATTGTAAAATAATTTTTCACCAATTATTTCCAAAGGCATTTCCAAGTTGTTGGAATATAAAAGACCAGTTCCGAGTCCCTGATGCATAGGATTTCCTAAAGTTGCCGTCCACTGTGCAATCGCATTCAAACCGATGTTCGATTCCAGTGCCGAAGTGATCCACCAACCAATTTTCAAGTGCTCAGCTAGTTCAATCCACTCCGCACAACCTTTAAAACCTCCGTGCAAACTTGGTTTCAAAATGATGTACTGCGGCATGATCTTTTGCAACAAGATTCGTTTATCCGCAAATAGATGACAACCTATCAGCTCCTCATCCAATGCAATGGGTAAGGGTGTTGAGGCTGTCAGTTTTGCCATTTCAGATCCTAGTCCGGCTCGGATGGGTTGTTCAATGGAATGAAGACCCAGCTCAGAAAGGCGGGCCAATTTTGAAGGCGCATCCTCGGGCGTAAAACCGCCATTGGCATCAACCCGAAGTGTGATCATTTCCGGTGAAAAACGCTGACGGATTTGCCTGATCAGCTCCAGTTCCTTTTCAAAATTGATAGCCCCGATCTTCAGTTTGATGCATTTGAAACCCAACTTTATTTTCTCTTCAATCTGTTGGGACATCTCTTCATAGGTGCCCATCCAGATGAGGCCGTTGATGGGAATACCTGATTCACCTCTCGAAAAGGGCGTATCCCATAAGGCGAAAGAACCCCGTTCAAAATGCCTCAGGGCCGTTTCCAGACCAAAAAGAATGGAAGGGTAAGGACCCAAACCCTCGTAATCGATTTTTCCGGTACATTCAAAATCCAGACAAGCCTTCTCCAAAATGTCCTCGTAATCCGGCAACGCATCACAGCTCAGGTCAGGTAGCGGCGCGCATTCACCGATACCAAAACGGCTGGGTTCATCAACAGAAGAAATGCGGACAAACCAGACCTTGTGAATCTGGTACACTCCACGTGAAGTCCCTGCAGGTTTTCTGAATTGCAAGGTATATCGCTCTATCTTGGTCTTGAAAACCATGGATATTTAAGGGAATTTTGGGAATTTGCTGAAGTCGGGTTTTCTTTTTTCGAGGAAAGCATTTTTACCTTCCTGAGCTTCCTCAGTCATATAGTAGAGCAAAGTTGCATTGCCTGCCAATTCCTGAATGCCAGCCTGACCATCGAGCTCAGCATTCAGTCCGCACTTGATCATTCGCATGGCCATCGGGCTGTGTTGCATCATGATGCGGCACCATTCCACCACTTCGTCTTCCAGTTGATCCAACGGAACCACCTTGTTGACCAATCCCATATCCAATGCTTCCTGAGCGGAGTATTGACGGCAAAGAAACCAAATTTCTCTGGCTTTTTTCTGACCAACAATGCGAGCCAGGTAAGAAGACCCGAAGCCAGCATCAAAACTGCCTACATTAGGGCCTGTCTGACCAAAGATGGCATTATCGGAAGCGACCGACAAGTCGCAAACCACGTGAAGCACATGACCTCCACCAATGGCGTAACCATTGACCATGGCTACGACTGGTTTTGGAATGGAGCGAATCTGTTTCTGGACGTCTAGCACACTCAGTCTGGGAATACCGTCTTTGCCGATATAACCGCCATGACCTTTCACATTCTGGTCGCCACCGGAGCAAAAAGCTTTGTCGCCTGCACCAGTGAGCACAACCACGCTGATATCCTGATTTTCACGACAAATAGTCAATGCATCACTCATTTCCATCGTCGTTGTTGGTGTAAAAGCGTTGCGGTAACGCGGACGGTTGATGGTTATTTTTGCTATTCCTTCGAAATATTCGAACAGAATGTCTTCGTATTCCTTGATGGTTTCCCAATTTCTAACGGTTGACATCGCTTATTTATTTTTAAGTTGTTGATAGTAAAAATTGGATACTGACTTATTGACTTCAGATGATGTAAATACTTCCATTACAATAGGTTTAGAAGATTCTGAGGCCACAAAAACCGAAAGTGCCTCATGGAGTTCAGTCTCGTTGGAAGCTTTCAGATACTCAAAACCAGCAGCGAAAACCCATTTTTCTGCAGAAGAATCATGCTGAGCAGCGATGAAAGGATTCAGCGCATTCGATTTATCGAGACCGGGTAACAGGTGAAAAATACCTCCGCCACCATTGTTGATCAGAAGTATGCGCAGGTTTCCCGAAAAGTATTTGTTCCAAAGACCACTCAGGTCATAGAAAAAACTAAGATCACCAACCACCAGAAAAGTCAACCCTTCGTACAAAGCAGCATACCCCGAAGCTGTACTGATAGAACCCTCAATGCCGTTGGTGCCCCTGTTACAAAAAACAGATGTATCGGCAGGCAGTGGAAAAAACTGACTGTTTCTCACCGAAGAACTGTTCCCAACATAAAGGGATGAATGGGAGGGAAGAGCCTTCAGAAAAGTCCCAACAACTGTTATATCCGAAAAAGATAAGTCCCTGCCAGGCATTGGAACTTCCGATGAGGCTTTCTTCCAGGTAGGAACAAATTCTCTATTTTTGGAACTCCCTTTTTTCAGTTCACCAAAAAACGACAAAGCATCCGTTTCTATCAAATCCGTCAGGCATTGAAACGTATCCACACAAACACCCGACGGTGAAAGTAGCCAATGATTTTTGGGTTGATGCTGCCTGAAAAAATTCTTGATTGTTTTGGATACCACATGGCCTCCCAGTGTGATCAACAGATCAGGGACCAATGCCTCAGCATTTGCCTGGGAAGTAAGCAAAGCATCAAAATTCCCAATAAAATGGGGTGATGAAATGTTGGCCAGGTGTTCACAAAGCACAACGCAATCTTCATTGACCACTAGATTTTCTAAAAGTTCAGACAGTGCTTTATTCACCGGCATTTGTCCAACCAGTATCATTTTCTTTTCAGAAGCATTCCAACGTTCAGAAAAATCAGACATGTTAGTCATTATTTTTCCGGAATAGGTCTGAATTCGTCTCACGTTAGGAAGTGATTCTTCGGAAAAATCAAACAAAGGTTCTGATATTGGAATATTGATGTGTACAGGGCCTGCACCGTTCCGATTACATTCAATCAGTGCCTCATTGATCAGCCTGTTGCAGTACCATAAATCTTCTTCAGAATGAATTTCAGGCAATTGAACCGATTTACGTACCAACCCGCCATAAGCACCTTGCTGAGGAATCGTCTGCCCATCCATCTGGCCTATCCAGGCAGATGTTCGATCTGCAGAAATCACTACCAGTGGCAATTCCCGATAAAAAGCTTCAGCCACAGCTGGTCCATAGTTTAAAATGGCCGACCCGGAAGTACAGCACAAGGCTACCGGTTTTTGAAGTTTGTCCATCATTCCAATGGCAAAATAACCGGCACTCCGTTCATCCACGATGGAAAAACACCTGAAAAACGGATCCTGACTGAAACAGTGAGCCAGAGGCGCATTTCGAGACCCCGGAGAAATGACTATGTGGTCAATCCCATGTGCTTTCAGTAATGCAACTGCCTGAAGGACATTTTGTTTCGTTGAGAACATGATATCGCGTTTATTCGTTTTTAAAATTGATTAACGAAAGCATTGTTTGCATTTTTTCTTCTGTTTCCAGCCATTCAGACTCCACATCAGAATCAGGCATCAAGCCACCCCCGGCATAAAAAGTCAACGTGTCGGGTTTTATTTCCATACACCTCAGATTGACAAACAAATCGGTTTTTCCATTCATGGAAAGCGGACCGATAAAACCGCTGTAATATTTTCTGTCGTAACCCTCTTTTTTCAGAATCAAACGATAGGCTGTTTTTTTAGGGAAGCCACAAACAGCAGGAGTGGGATGCAGCGACTCCAGTAAATCACCAATGCGACTACTTCCATCCATTTCAAAACTGAATTCTGTCTTCAGATGGACCAGCCCACCTGCTTTGGCAGTGAAAGGACCTTTCCTGACGTAAGTCAAATTGCTCAACTCCAGTTGCTTGCCAATATAATTGGAGACAATGTGCTGTTCCCTGATATTTTTTTCGTCCCATGGAGCAGTCATTTCATTGGCAGAAGCTTTCATAGTACCGGCCAGTGCCACTGTATGCCAGAGAGTATCTTTACCGGACAGAATCAATTCAGGTGAGCTGCCTAGCCAAGTACCGGTCATGGGTGTATAACAAAGATAAACGAAAGCTTCCGGATAGTTATCACAAGCGGCCTTGAATGTATTCCCGGCAGAAAAACCCTTCGGTTTTGGCTTTTCCAGCGTTCTTGAAAGCACAATTTTCTCGCAAACATTGGAACGTAAGGCCGTTTGAAATAGTTCAAAAGATTTTTGATACGTCAAAGAGGCATCTGCTCGTACGAATTCGTCTTTTGGACATGATTGAGAAGCTGGTCTGGCATTGACTTTTCCCAGATAGAACAGTATCTCTTTTTCATTTTCAACTACGATATCCGGGTGAAGCAAAACAAAGGGAGTACTTTCAGAATTTTCAAAAGGTGCAATTATAAAACCCTCTTTACCGTTCAGTTCAGAAAAATTCAGCAGGTATTCAGGCGTACCTTCCTGCTGAACGACCAAAGTCATAGTATTTTCCTTAGGCAGGCGGAAAATCGAGAAACTCAGTTCCTGCAGAATTAAAGTGTCAAAAAGGCTATAATCAGGGATATTACTTTCAATCATACTATTTGAGGATCTGGAGGTACAAAAATAACAAAAAAATCAGGGCCTCAAACCATCATCCACAAACTGATTTCTCGCACATGAATGAACAACTTTTTAGTTTGTTTGTTACGTACTTAGTCTTTAGTCTGATGAAGTTGTTTTTTTGGAAAAGTTAAATAAAACACATACAATGAATTTATACTAAAAAATAGCTATAGAGCAGGCATTAAATGAAATTAATTAATATTTTTTTTTTACTTTTGTCACAGAGAAAAGAAAACCTAACATATAAATGGAAAAATTTCAGGAAGGGTTACGCCATTTCGTCAGGAAAATCATGACCATGTCCATGATAAACCGTTGGATTGTGTTTTTGATTGACTTGTTTCTTTGTTCTGTTGGTTATGTTTTTGCAGTCTATACTCAAGCCAGAGATATAGAATCTAAAATGACGCTGAGTGTTGCCATGGAGATTGGCATTGTATTTATTGTCCTCAACATTATTTCCTTTCTGAATTTCAAATCGTATCGGGGTCTTATCCGACATTCCAATTTCCAAGAGATGTGGCGCCTTTTTCTTTCCCTTTTTTGTTCCTGTTTTTTCTTGTTTACCCTGATTTATCTGATTGGTTTCCCGATTGGACATTACTTCTTTTTTGCGCAAAATATCTTCCTGATCTGTTTTGTTTTGATGCTGGTCTTTCGTTTTTGTATTGTTATGCTTTATAATTACACGGTCAGTTACACCAACAAAGTCAAGAAAAAGACCTTGCTATACAATATCGGAACACACAGTATTGCGCTCGCACAATGGATCAATACCTCCTCACTCAACCAATACCAGGTACAAGGATTTGTTACCCGAAATATGGATGCAAAAAAAACACGAATCCAGGGTTTACCCGTTTATTACCTGAATGGAGACAATGTGGATTGGTTTATGCGTAAACATGAAATTACAACCATTGTTTTCCCCGATTATTCTAATTTGAAAAAAGAACAAATTTTTGTTTCCAAATGTATAGATATGGGATTGTCCGTCTTGGTAGCACCACCTTTTGAAGGACTTAATACTGATAAAGAGTTCCATTACCAAATGAAGCCCATCCAGTTTGAAGATCTTTTAGGCAGAGATGAAATCAAGATAGATATGGAACGCATTGAGGGTCTGATACACAATAAAACCATCTTGATTACCGGAGCTGCAGGTTCCATTGGCAGTGAACTGGTGCGACAGATCAGTCAGTTTAAACCCAAATTGCTTATTTTTTACGACAATGCTGAAACACCCTTGCACAATCTTCGTCTGGAAATGCAAAAGAATTATCCGGATCTGAAGTTTGTCACCATTATAGGTGATGTACGCAGTGAAAAACGACTGGATTTTATTTTTAAAAAATACCATCCGAGTATTATTTATCATGCAGCAGCCTATAAACATGTACCATTGATGGAAGAGAATCCCTGCGAAGCCATTCTGGTCAATGTGATGGGGACCATGAACCTAAGCACTATTGCTGCTAAATATGAGGTGGAGAGTTTTGTCATGATTTCCACTGATAAAGCTGTAAATCCCACCAACGTTATGGGCGCTTCCAAGAGAATAGCCGAAATTTTCGTTCAGTCCCTTGCAGAGGAAAGTAAAAAAACTGGCTGCAAAACCAGATTTGTAACTACTCGCTTTGGAAATGTACTGGGATCAAACGGATCTGTCATTCCGCATTTCAGCGCACAAATCGAAAAAGGAGGTCCGGTTACAGTGACTCATCCGGATATTATCCGTTATTTCATGACCATACCAGAAGCCAGCAGACTGGTGCTTGAAGCAGCCTCCTTCGGAAATTCCGGAGAAATATATGTATTTGATATGGGCAGTCCTGTCAAGATTGTTGATTTAGCGAGACGTATGATTGAACTGGCTGGTTTTGAGCCGGATGTAGACATAAAGATAGAATACATCGGACTTCGTCCAGGGGAGAAACTTTACGAAGAACTCCTCAACGATAAGGAAACAACAATCCCAACCGAACACAATAAAATCACGGTAGCTACCGTTCGAAAATATCAATTCGATCAGGTAGTAACATCCATTCAACAGATGATTGAACAATCCTTTGATGTGAATATCAAAGAGGCCGTCAAGACCATGAAAAATTTAGTACCTGAGTTTAAAAGCCAAAACTCACCCTTTTCGGAGTTCGATGATTGAACTCCTTTTTTTATGAATGTAAATAACTATTATTGTACTATAGATTATGTCAAAAAAAGCACTAATTACCGGTATTACCGGACAGGATGGCGCCTATTTAGCTGAATTCCTGATTAAGAAAGGTTATCAAGTACACGGCATTAAACGCCGTTCTTCCATGTTCAATACCGATCGTATAGATCATTTATACCAAGCTCCATCCGTAGAAGATCGCAACATGATATTGCATTACGGCGATATGACCGACAGCATGAACTTAACAAGCATCATTGGTGAAGTTAAGCCTGATGAAATTTACAATTTGGCTGCTATGAGCCATGTCAAGGTTAGCTTTGATACCCCGGAATATACAGCCAATGCCGATGGATTGGGCACCTTACGTATCCTGGAAGCTGTCCGCTTGCTCGAACTGTCCAAAAAGACCCGCATCTATCAGGCATCCACTTCTGAACTTTATGGAATGGTGCAAGAAGTACCTCAACGGGAAACAACCCCCTTCTATCCAAGAAGCCCATACGCTGTGGCCAAAATGTATGCTTACTGGATTACGGTAAACTACCGGGAAGCCTACGGAATGCATGCCAGCAACGGTATTCTTTTTAATCACGAATCACCATTACGCGGCGAAACCTTTGTAACCCGCAAAGTAACCAGAGCTGCTTCCCGCATTGTACTTGGCATGCAGACAAATGTATTTATGGGCAACCTATCCTCCAAACGAGACTGGGGTCATGCCAAAGACTATATTCGTGCCATGTATCTGATTCTGCAACAAGATGAACCGGATGATTACGTCATTGCCACCGGAGTGACCACCACCATCCGTGATTTTATCCTGATGGCTTTCGCTGAAGTTGGTGTTCATCTCGAATTTAAAGGAACAGGAGCCGATGAAAAAGGGTATCTGAGAGGCATTGATAAAAGCCTTTTTGAAGAAAGTGTAGGTGCTGAACATTACGAAGCATTCGCTGCACGGATGGGTGAAATGATCGTTGGAGTAGATAAGGCTTATTTCCGTCCTACAGAAGTGGAACTTCTCATTGGCGACGCCACCAAGGCGCGCACTAAACTCAACTGGATCCCTGAATACGACCTTCCTGCACTTTGCAAAGATATGATGAAGAGCGATGTCAAACTGATGAAAAAAGAAACCTATTTGAAAGACGGCGGCTATCGCATCATGAATTATTTTGAATAAGAACATGGAAAAATCCGCTAAAATATATGTGGCCGGCCATCGTGGACTAGTAGGCTCAGCTATCCTCAAAAACTTGCAGTCCAAAGGTTACACCCATTTTATAGTACGTACCCATTCTGAATTGGATTTAAAAAATCAGGCAGCAGTCGCTGCCTTTTTTGCCAAAGAAAAGCCGGAATACGTGTTTTTGGCTGCTGCCCATGTTGGTGGTATCGTAGCCAACTCTGTATACCGTGCCGATTTTATTTACCAGAATATGCAGATTCAGAACAATATCATATACGAATCCTGGCATAACGACGTAAAAAAACTTCTTTTTCTGGGCAGCACTTGCATCTATCCGAGAGATGCACCACAGCCTATGCCCGAAGACTGTTTGCTCACTTCTCCCCTGGAATATACCAATGAGCCTTACGCCATTGCAAAAATCGCAGGCCTTAAGATGTGTGAAAGCTTTAATCTGCAATACGGCACCAATTACATCGCTGTTATGCCGACCAACCTTTACGGACCGAACGACAATTTCAACCTGGAAAAGAGTCACGTTTTGCCGGCGCTCATTCGGAAAGCCCATCTGGGAAAGTGTCTGATGTCAGGTGACTGGGATGCCATCCGTGCCGATTTTAATCGTTATCCTGTAGAAGGAGTAGATGGCAAAGCTGCAGAATCCGAAATGAAGGAAAAACTCATTAAATATGGCATCTCTGCCAATCAGATCACCATTTGGGGAACAGGAACCCCCGTTCGTGAATTTCTATGGAGTGAAGACATGGCAGATGCTTGTGTTTACATTATGGAAAAGGTTGATTTTGAGGATCTTCGCGGAAAGGACAAAGAGGTCCGTAATTGCCACATCAACATCGGGTCAGGCAAAGAAATTAGCATCAAAGATTTGGCTACTATGATTGCCTCCCAAGTAGGATATACTGGAAAGTTGTTCTTTGACGCTTCCAAACCAGACGGAACCATGCGCAAACTCACCGATCCATCCAAGCTTCACGCTTTAGGCTGGCAACACCGTATGGAAATAGAAGAGGGTTTAAAAACTTTGTATCAATGGTACTTGGCTTAATTTTATTTTTTTAACTTTGCTCTTCTTTAAATTGATATTGAATGAAAGGAATTATATTAGCAGGCGGTAGCGCAACGCGTTTATTTCCCTTGTCGAAGGCTATTTCCAAACAGATAATGCCTGTTTATGATAAGCCAATGATCTATTATCCGCTTTCCACGCTCATGTTGGCGGGTATTCGTGAAGTCCTGATTATTTCTACTCCACGTGACTTGCCCATGTTCCGCGATTTGCTGGGAACAGGCGAAGATTTGGGTATGAATTTCCAATATAAGATTCAGGAAGTTCCCAATGGATTGGCTCAGGCTTTTGTTCTTGGTGCAGCATTTCTGAACAACGAACCAGCCTGTCTCATTTTGGGAGACAATATGTTTTATGGCCAGAACTTTTCCAGCATGTTGAAAAGAGCGGCTTCCATCAATCATGGTGCCTGCATCTTCGGTTATTGCGTAAAAGATCCAAGAGCTTATGGCGTTGTTGATTTTGATGAAAATGGCAAGGTGCTTTCTCTGGAAGAAAAGCCGGAATTCCCAAAATCTCATTATGCCGTGCCAGGTCTGTATTTTTACGACTCGACAGTCACTGCAAAAGCCGCAGCACTTCAACCCTCTGCCCGTGGTGAATATGAAATTACCGACTTGAATAAAGTCTATCTGAACGAAGGCAGCCTACAAGTTGAACTTTTTGGACGTGGTTTTGCATGGCTGGATACCGGCAATTGCGACAGCTTGCTCGAAGCCTCCAACTTTGTAGCTACTATTCAGAACAGACAGGGATTTTACGTATCCTGTATCGAAGAAATAGCCTGGCGCAATAACTGGATTGACAACGATCAACTTTTGAAGTTGGGACAGAAACTGGATAAAACCGCCTACGGTCTGTATTTAATATCACTTATCAACGAAGCATGAAAACGTATATAGTAACCGGTGGCGCCGGGTTTATCGGCGCCAATTTTGTGAAATACATGTTGTCTACCTCACAGGATGTACATTTAGTCGTACTTGATGCGCTCACCTATGCAGGAAATCTGGGAACCATTGCCCAGGACGTAGACAACGAAAGATGCATTTTTGTAAAAGGCGATATTTGTGATCAGGCATTGGTCACTTCCCTGTTTGAAAAATACCCGGTAGAAGTAGTGGTCAATTTTGCTGCAGAAAGCCATGTGGACAGAAGCATCGAGAATCCCAGACTCTTTTTGGAAACAAACATCATGGGTACCCAGAATCTGATGGATGTAGCCCGCAAATATTGGTCTACAGGCAAGGATGTCAATGGCTATCCAACCTGGAAAAACGGTGTTCGTTTTCACCAGGTTTCTACCGATGAAGTGTACGGTTCTTTGGGCGCTGAAGGCTATTTTACCGAAACTACACCGCTTGATCCCCGCAGTCCGTATTCCGCATCCAAGACATCAGCCGACCTCATCGTCAGAGCTTATATGGAAACCTTTAAGTTTCCTGCAACCATTACCAGATGTTCCAATAATTACGGACCCTATCATTTCCCGGAAAAATTGATTCCGCTGATTATCAAGAATATACTGGAAGGAAAACCGTTGCCTGTCTATGGTGACGGCACAAATGTGCGCGATTGGTTGTATGTAGAAGACCATTGTAAGGCCATCGATATGGTGGTACGTAACGGCAAAGTAGGAGAAATCTATAATGTAGGCGGTCACAACGAAAAGCAAAACATTGAGATAGTCAAACTGACTATCGATACCATCCATCATCTGATGGAAACGGAACCGGCCTATCGCTCTGTCCTGAAGACAGACCTTTCCAATATAAACTACGACCTCATCACGTATGTGACAGATCGTTTGGGACACGATATGCGTTATGCTATTGATCCCACCAAAATGAAAAATGAACTGGGCTGGGCCCCTGAGACCTCTTTTGAAGTTGGCATCGTTAAAACCATCCGCTGGTATCTTGAAAACCAGGCTTGGGTAGATGAAGTCACCTCAGGCGACTATCAGAAGTATTACGATAAAATGTATTCAAACAAATAAATATGCAATTTACAGAACAAAGTATTCCTGGTGTATGGGTTATTGAACCCAATGTTTACAACGATCCGCGCGGGTATTTTATGGAAGCCTTCAAACAAAGTGAATTTGAAAAGTATATTGGCAAAGTCAACTTTATCCAGGACAATGAATCCAAATCCACGTTCGGAGTTTTAAGAGGATTACACGCTCAGACTGGTGATGCTTCTCAGGCCAAACTCGTTCGTGTGATTCAGGGAATAGTTTTGGATGTGGTGGTCGACGGCAGAAAATATTCACCTACGTACGGAAAATATGTAGCCGTTGAACTTACAGCAGAAAATAAAAAACAACTGTTTGTACCCCGTGGCTTTTATCACGGTTTCCTGGTGCTAAGTCCTGAAGCACTATTTACGTATAAAGTGGATAATACCTATCAACCAACAACGGAAGTATCACTCAATTATGCGGATCCTACTATCAATATCGAATGGCCGGTTCGTTCTGAATTGATTCTTTCTCCCAAGGATGAAATGGCACCCTTGTTTCCAGATGCTTATGCATTTGAATAAACAGATTATAAGAATAAATTGATTATACTATCTAAACTATGAAAATCGCAATTGTTGGTACCGGTTATGTCGGTTTGGTCACAGGCGCTTGTTTCGCTGAAAACGGCACGGATGTAGTTTGTGTGGATGTGGATGTTGAAAAAATCAATAATCTTCAAAAAGGCATCATTCCCATTTATGAACCGGGTTTGGAGGAGATGGTCCTTCGTAATAAAAAAGCAGGTCGTTTGACCTTTACCACTGACTTAGTTCCTGTTCTGGATGAGGTCAATATTATTTTCAGTGCGGTAGGTACACCTCCGGATGAAGATGGAAGCGCAGACTTAAAATATGTATTGGAAGTAGCTCGAACCATTGGTAAGTATATGAAAAAATATGTACTGGTGGTCACCAAAAGTACGGTCCCTGTTGGTACAGCCAAACTGGTACGTAATGCCATACAAAAAGAGTTGGATAATCGAGGTGTCTCCATCGATTTTGACATAGCATCCAATCCTGAATTCCTAAAAGAAGGTGCTGCTGTTAAAGATTTTATGACTCCTGATCGTGTTGTTGTCGGCGTAGAATCCGAACGTGCAGAAAAACTGATGAGTATGTTGTACCGTCCTTTTATGCTGAACAATTTTCGCGTAATTTTCATGGATGTACCCTCTGCTGAAATGACCAAATATGCAGCCAATGCCATGCTGGCTACCCGTATCAGCTTTATGAATGAGATTGCCAATCTTTGTGAAATTGTCGGTGCTGATGTCACCATGGTTCGCAGCGGTATTGGTACAGATACTCGTATTGGCGGTAAGTTCTTGTATGCCGGTCTTGGTTATGGCGGCAGTTGTTTCCCTAAAGATGTGAAAGCTTTGATTCACTCAGCGCAAAAGAGTGGTTATCAGATGAAGATTTTGGAAGCAGTGGAGGATGTCAATGATCGTCAGAAGCTGGTTTTGTATCATAAGCTTGTTCATTATTTTAGTGCTGTTTCCCAAAACAAAAAACTGGAAATAACGACTTCTTTGGATTTCAACAACAAGGAATTGTATGCCATTGGTGAAAAAGCATTAGCAGGTAAAACCATCGCTGTATGGGGTCTGGCTTTCAAACCTGAAACAGACGATATGCGTGAAGCACCATCCCTTGTAATGATCGAAAAGCTTCGGAAAACAGGTTGTAAGATTCGGGTGTATGATCCCATTGCTATGATTGAAGGCAAGCGTCGCTTGGGTGAAGAAAATATAGAGTATTGCAAGGATATTTACGATACTTGTCTTGGTGCTGATGCGTTGATGCTTCTCACGGAGTGGAAAGAATTCAGATTACCGGCATGGCCTGCTATCAAGAAATTGATGAATACGGCGGTCATTTTTGATGGTCGTAATATATATGAAAAGAAAGACCTGAATGAACTGGGGTTTGATTATCATTGCATAGGAAGAAAATAAAATATAAATGGACTGCAAATCGCAGTCCATTTTTTATTTTTTGTACCAGAAGAATTTGTCGCGTTGGCGAAGTTTTTCTTCTTTGCTTTTGGCAGTGTAGACGGGCTTCATGGTATACGGATGCACACCGGTGTAGTAAATTTCGGTGGCCAGGGTCATTGGTGTAGGCGTAAAGTCCTGCACTTGTTCCAGCTTGAAATTCAGGCGGCGGGTTTCGGCTGCGAGTTCGGCCATTTGTTTATCGGTAGAACCAGGGTGTGAGGAGATAAAGTAGGGTATCAGCTGCTGACGACCTCCGCTTTCAGTTTCCAGACGTTGTTCTTCCACTTCTTCGAAGACGCGGTTAAAGGTCTTGAATTGGTCAAAATCAGGCTTACGCATCAGGTCGAGCACCTCCGAATTTGTATGTTCCGGTGCTACTTTTAAACGACCTGAAACATGGTGATAAATCAACTCTTTGGTGTATTCTTTGGCAGCTTTGTCATAAGCTGCAGCCTCTTTGACGAGGGCAGGATCGGCCTTTTGTTTATCTGTGAGGTGTTTCCTGCTTTCATGCAACAAAAGGTCGTAACGGACACCACTGCCAATAAACGATTTCTTAATGCCGGGCAAAGCATCCACCGAACGGTAAATATCGAGCAAAGGACGATGGTCGGTTTGTAAGTTGAAGCAAACTTTCGGGTGAATACAGGAAGGCTTCTTGCAATTTTCGCAAATGCTCAGGTCGCGGCCCTGCATCCGGTACATGTTGGCTGAAGGACCACCCAAATCGCTCAGATAACCTTTGAAATCGTCGCGCTCTATCAAGAGTTGAACCTCCTTTAAAATGGACTGTTTGCTGCGGTTCACGATAAATTTTCCCTGATGGGCAGAAATGGTGCAAAAAGCACAACCTCCAAAACAACCCCTATGGATGTTCACTGAAAACTTGATCATTTCGTAGGCCGGTATCGTTTTACCCTTGTATTTGGGATGTGGCAAACGGGTGTAAGGATACTCGTAACTGCGGTCCAGCTCTTCCGTAGAAAGGGGAGGAAAAGGAGGATTTACCACCAGTTCCATTTCACCGATAGCCTGAATCAGCGTGTTGGCTTTCATTTTGTTGGATTCTTCCTCGATGTGTCTGAAGTTTTCCGCTTCTTTCAGCTTGTCTTTCAGGCATTCTTCGTGGGAATGAAGTCTGAATACGCTTTTATCGGAAGTCTCGTCCGATGGTTTTCTTAAATAGACCGTCTGATCAATATCTTTTAAATCTTCAAATGATTTTCCATCATTCAACCTGGAACAGATTTCAATCAAAGGCTTTTCACCCATGCCGTAAACAAGCAGGTCTGCCCGACTATCCACCAGAATACCGGGCATCAGCTTGTCCGACCAGTAATCGTAATGTGTCAGACGCCTGAGAGATGCTTCAATACCACCTATCACGATGGGCACTTCCGGATAAAGCTTTTTGAGAATGTTTGAATAGGTAATGGTCGCATAATCCGGACGAGCTCCCGCACGACCTTCTGCCGTATAGGCATCGTCCGAACGGAGTCTTTTATTGGCCGTGTAATGATTTACCATCGAATCCATACAGCCGGCTGAAATGGCGAAAAACAGCCGGGGCTTTCCCATTTTCGTGAAATCACGGTGGTCGCCACGCCAGTCGGGTTGAGGTACCAACGCCACCTTCAGACCCTGTGCTTCTAACAGTCTACCAATCACAGCTGCACCAAAAGAGGGATGATCCACATACGCATCTCCTGAAAACAGAACAACGTCCACTTCCTCCCAACCCCTCAGTTCCAATTCTTTTTTGGTAGTGGGCAACCAATCTGTCAAACGATATTCTTTAGCCATTATTCAAATTCTATTACGGTAATACCAGCTCCACCAAATTGGACGTGTTCGTCGCGGTAGAGTTTCACACTTGACACCGTTCCCAGATACTGACGAATCAATTGACGCAAAACTCCTGTGCCTGTTCCGTGAAGGATGCGCACACGGGAAACACCCGTCATAATGGCGTCGTCAATATAATACATCACTGTCTGCAAAGCTTCGTCACCCCGCATGCCACGAACATCAATTTCTTGTTTGAACTGCAACTTCTTTTCATGGATGTCTTCCGATGTACGGCGTCCCAGGGTAGTGTAAGGGTCTTCCTTCACTGTTTGAGGAGTGGCATGTTCAATCTGATCCATACTCACTGTTGATTTAATCGTACCAAAGGCCACTAAAGCCTTTTTGCCCTGAATTTCCATGATGCTTCCAACCGTTTGTTGTCCTTTAATCCGGACAGTGTCGTTTTTGGCGAAAGTGGTCTTTTTAGGTACAGCGACCGCTTTATTAGTCTCTTCTTTGGAGGGTTTGGGCGGTAGTTCTCCAGATAGTCTTTTAGATTTTTCTTCCTCCTTCCGCTTGATTTTTTCAATCTTGCGGGCTATTTTTTCATCCATCGACGCATCCAGGTTTTCTACTTCCTTCCGGAAAGTTTGTAAATCCTGTCGCAAAACTTTCGTTTTCTCCTTTTCTGCCTGAGCTTCCTTAATGCCGCGAATGGTGTTTTCTATTTTTGCGTTCGAATCGTTCAGTATTTGAGTCGCATCAGCCTTTGCTTTACCAACAATCTCTTTTCGCTGCTTGTTGATGTCCTGCAATTCACTTTCATATTTTTCAGTCAGTTCAGACAGTTTTTTTTCTTGCTGACGAATAATCTGACGTTTGTTTTCCCAATAGCGTTTGTCACGGACAATGTCCTGAAGAAACTTATCCATATCAATGTAATCGGAACCCACTTTGGCCGAGGCATCAGCTATCACTTCATCCGGAAGTCCAATTTTCCGGGCTATTTCTATGGCAAAAGAACTTCCCGGTCTACCTATTTCCAAGGTGAAAAGTGGACGCATTTCATGTCGGTCGTAAAGCATTGCTCCATTCACAAGGCCGTCGTGATCGTCTGCAAAATGTTTGAGGTTGCTGTAATGGGTGGTAATGACGCCATACGCTTTATTACGGTTGAACCGATCCAGACATGCTTCAGCAATGGCGCCGCCGATTTTTGGCTCCGTACCGGAACCAAACTCATCGACCAGCAAAAGCGTTTTGTCCTGGCAGTTTCGGAGGAAAAATTTCATGTTCAACAGGTGGGAACTGTAGGTACTCAAATCGTTTTCGATGGATTGTTCATCGCCGATATCAATGAAAATTCGCTCGAACCAACCTGTTCTGGAATTTTCATGAAGTGGAATCATTAGCCCACATTGAAGCATATATTGTAAAAGCCCCACTGTTTTCAGGCAAACAGACTTTCCGCCTGCATTCGGTCCGGAAATGATGAGTATACGGTTGTATTCATTCAACGTAATGGTTAGTGGAACGATGGCTTTTTGTTGTTTTCGCAGCGAAAGAAACAACAAAGGGTGAACAGCACGGTCCCATTCCAGACAAGGTCCATCGTCCACTCTGGGTTTGATGGCACCCAAATCGAGTGACAACCTGGCCTTGGCCCTGACAAAATCAATTTCACCCAAAAAACTGTACGAAGCAACCATTTCCGGAGCAAAAGGTCGGATGCTGTCAGAGAATTGACAGAGAATACGAATGATTTCCCTGCGTTCCTCGTTTTCCAGTTCTCGGATGCGGTTGTTGGCTTCCACCAATTCTTCCGGCTCGAGGTAAACAGTTTTACCGGTGGCAGATTCGTCGTGAACGATACCTCTGATTTTCCGTTTATAAGCCGGTGAAATAGGAATGACCAAGCGTCCGTCGCGCATACTGGGAGTGGCATCCTTTTCCACAAAACCTTCAGCCTGAGCTTTTTTCAATATCTGGTTTAATCTTCTGGAAAGACCTCCCAACGTGGCCGTCATTTCCCTGCGGATATTGGCCAGTTCATTCGAAGCATTGTCCTTGATTTTTCCAAATTTGGAAAGAATGTTGTCTATTTTTTTGAGAACGTCCGGATAAACAATAGTTTCACCGGCTAAAGCTGAAAGGCGAGGGTAGAGGGTATTTTCACCGTCATCTGATTTGAAATAGCGTACTATCTGATAAATGGTTTCCAGTGATCTGCGAAGGTCAAAAAGTTCCGGTTCGTCCATATAAGTGCCTTCCACACGAAGTCGTTTCAGAGCCGGTCTGATGTCGAAAAAAAAGCTTTCAGGAAAATTATTTTCTTCCTGCAAAATGCGGACGAACTCTTCACTGCGACTGAGCTGCTCCATGATAGCCTCATAGTGGCTCAGGAAAATCATCTCATCCACTTTTTCTTCCCCCAAACTACTTGAACAGCCCTTTTTCAAGAGCTGCCTGATCTGGTCAAAACCTATTTTTTGTTCGAAATGTTCGGGATAAATCATTGTTACTTTTATTTGCTATGCAAATATAAGTATTAAAAATTGGGCCGACAAAACCCGTAAAAACATAGTGAGCGGGTAAACAGTCGAGTAAGCAATCGCCGATCTGTCATTGTTGCCGGATGCATTGGCATAAGCCAGTGCTGGAGGATCCGTCGTACTTCCGGCCATCAAACCCATTATTTCAAAGTAATCCATTTTCAGGAAGGCTCTGGAAAAAATGCCCACAATCAGTAAAGGAATCACTGTGATGGCAAAACCGACACCCACCCAAATCAGACCATTCGTCGTAAAGACCGTTTCAACAAACTTTTCACCGGAAGAAAGGCCGACACTACCAAGAAACAGAGTGATACCGACTTCCCGAAGCATGAGGTTGGCACCCATGGTAGTATACGTTGGCATGTGTAAACTCGGCCCAAAGCGACCAATCAAAATGGAAACAATCAGGATACCGCCGGCAAGTCCCAGTTTGACAGGCTGAGGAATGCCCGGGAAAGTGAACGGAATACATCCGAGCAAAACACCCAATGCAATACCTATAAAGATAGGGCCAAGGTTGGGGTGATCCAAACGTTTCAGTGAATTACCCAATACCTTTTCCACATTTTTGATAGAATTCTCCCGACCAACGACCATTACACGGTCACCCATCTGGATGGAAACGGAAGGTGTTGCCAGAAAGTCAACACCGGCACGGTTTATGCGGGTAATGTTGATACCGTACGTTTTGCGTAACTGCAATGAACCCAAAGTCTTGCCATTGACCGCTTCCTGTGTAACCAGGATTCGACGGGACACCAGGTCACCATTGTCTTTGTACCAATCTTTCTCAATTTCAGTACCCAACAAGGCTAAAACCCGATCATGATCTGCTGTTTCAGTTGCTACTAAAATAATGTCTTCCCGTATCAAGATGGTATCGGCATTACACAACTCAATAGTGCCGTTTGCTCTTTGAACACGAGAAACCACGAAATGACTATCCAGAAAATCCTGAATTTTTTGAACCGTTTTTCCTGAGATAGCCGGATTTGTAATCTGAATACTTAATAGGGTAAAGGAGTTGCTTTGAGTGTTTATCTTTTCAATACGGTTGGCTTCATCTGCCATCTTGATTCTAAAAATAGAACGTATCAGAACAATGGCACTGATAATACCGATAACACCAAGCGGATAAGCCGCTGCATAACCCAGGGCGATGGTTGGATCCACACTGCCATGTACTTGTGTATAAGCTTCCTGAGCAGCACCCAAACCTGGGGTATTGGTTACAGCTCCGGAGAGGATACCTACAAGGGTAGAAATGGGCAGGTCCGTTGTGTAATAGAATGCGATGGCAACGCCAACACCAATCAGTACGATGGAGGTAGCCAGACAATTCAGGCGCATGCCATCTTTTTTGAAAGAGGAAAAGAAACCGGGTCCTACCTGCAGACCGATTGAGTAAACAAACAAAATCAATCCGAATTCTTTGACAAAATGCAGGATTTCAGGTTCAATTGTCATTCCAAAATGGCTGACGATGATACCTACGAATAAAACCCATGTCACGCCTAGTGAAATACCACCAATTTTGAGTTTGCCTAGCCAAACGCCTAAAGCGATGACCATTCCGACTAGAAAAATGGTATGAGCAACTGAGTTGTTCCAAATGAGTTCAAAAAGCCAATTCATTCCGAATCAATTAAATAAATACTTTTGCTAATGAATGGTGTCAATAATATAACCAACACCTCTTAATGTCTTGATTTTTATATTTTCGTCATCCGAAAGATATTTTCGTAGATTATGCATAAATACATCCAAACTTTGGTTGTTTAAATAATTCATACCACCCCAAACCTGATCAGCTATCGTTTCTTTGGTGACCACATTTCCTTTATTCTTTAACAATAGTTCCAGCAAAATAGATTCTCGGATGGAAAGTTCGATATTCTTTCCTGGCGTAATTAACAATTGCTGTTTGGCATTAAACTTAATATTACCAATTTCTGTAAAGTTTTCCAGAGTCTTGTTAGGCTTAATGTCTATTCGTTTCAACAGACCTTGTATATAGGCGTGCAATTCTTCCGGCAAAAAAGGTTTTTTGATGTAATTATCAATTCCCAGATCGTACGCTTCCAGTATTATTTTGCTCGATGTAACACATGTTTCCAAAATGACAGGTATGTTCTGATCTTTTTCACGGATTAACTTGACGAGTTCCAGTCCTGTCATTCCCGGCATTTCAATATCAGAAACAACAACATCCGGATTGAAATCTTCGAAGGCCTTTATACCCAATTTTGGATTGCTAACCCATTTGACTTCATAGCCTCCAAGCAATTCCATCCCTTCTTTAATAATATAACCAAGTACATCATCGTCTTCAACCAGCAATATATTAACCATTGTCCTTTTTTATTAGTTTTGAGGTAATTCAATAATGAACTCACTACCTAGTCCTTCTTCACTTTTTACAGAGATGACACCATTATGGGCTTTAATCACTCTGTTTACATAATTCAGACCAATTCCGAAACCGTCTATGCCCTTACCTTCCACTTTATTACCTCTTTCAAAATTATCGAATATATGTTTTTGTTCATTTTTGGCTATTCCAAACCCATTGTCTTTTACACATATCCGGAGTTTTTTGTTGACCTGCTCACAGGAAATGTGTATTTTCACCTCATCGTTGGAGTATTTAACAGCATTATCGATCAGATTATTTAGCACATTCTCCAATAAAAAGGGGTCAAACAACCCGGACATTTCTTCTGTCTGATAGGAAGTACTTAGTTCAACACTTTTCATTCTGAAATTGTTTTGGCGACGTATATCTACAATCTTGTCAAGGTAAGGTTTTAATTCTGTTTTAGTCAGATTTGGCACTATTTTGGAGTGTTCCGATTTGGCTATCAATAAGATTCTGTCTACGGTAGCGAGCAGTTTTGAACTTTGGTCCTTGCACATCTGATAATACCGTTGCCTGGATTCCGGTTTGTCTTCAAAAACACCGGATACGAGTTGTGAAGCCGACATATAAATACCACTAATTGGTGTTTTCAGATCATGTGCCAAAGCGTTGGTATATTCTTTTATAAAGCTGACGAAATGATTTTCTCGCAACATACTTCTAAGTTGGACTATAAGAATGACACCTATTAATAGTACAAGGAAAATGGATGCGTAAAGAATGAGTTGGGCTTGGCGTAGGATGGAGCCCATTGGGGAGCTAAGGGAGACTTGGATGTATTGGTCTTTGGTGATTTTTGAATTTATGGTGTATTTGGAGGATTTGGATTTTTGGACGGTTAGTGAATCGACAAAATGGATGGTGTGGCTTGGGGCGAAACCGATGGATTCGATCATTGTTTTGTTGAAGAGGGTGTCAACGCGGTTAATGGAACATGGGTTTTTAGTTAAAGTTAAAAATTCTTGAATTCCTTCATTAATATCTTTTGATTGATTAAGGTCTGTACTTAAAAGTATTTTTTGATCTGATTTTAGACTTTTTTGAACTGAAATGCCTGAAGACTTCTTATTCAAACGTTCAAACAATTCATTCTCAATCGATTTGGTTAAGCTTGTTTCGCTTTTATCTATAAAGTCATGCTCCATCATTACATACGAATTTTTAAACCACATGTATTGGAGTACAAGTAATAGAAGTATACCTATTATTGAAATAATTCTTGTGAGTTTAGCAGTTGACATATAAATTCATTAGTGAATGTACGCAAAGATATAAGATTTCATTAAGATTATACAAGAATTCGTTTAGTAGTTATGAAGTCCTCTAATCTTATTTTTGTTAAAAAATAAGATCAACGATTTTTCAACTAAATAAAAGCCACATTATGAAAGCAATTTTTTTTAAGAATCAAAAGAATTCTAAAAGTAATTCAGAATTAGTACAATTGAGTAACGATGAACTTAGAGGTATCGAAGGAGGTGTTGCAAAGCTTGTTTGGGTTACAGAAGCAGATGGTACTGTTCATGGGGTGATTGTTCAAAATTAAAACGTATAAATTTTTAAAAAGTTAACGACAATGTCCAACCTCATCCTCAACAATAAAGACCTTTTCCGCGCCGAACGTTTATTTTCCGAGCGCGTGTCGAGCCCTATCTCATCGAATTCCTTTTATAAATCAGGAAGTCTTTCTTGCAGCAATGATCATGGAACGATCGTGTTTAACAAGTTTATTTCCAGATTGTTGAAAGACGCGAAAGAGTACAGGATTGTTAATTTATGAATCAATATTTTCAACTTTATTCTTGTTGCATCCCTGTGAAGGGAAAAATAAAGGCTGTAATATGTGATCTACAAAGAAACATTATTCAACCTATTCCTCTAACCTTGTATGAACTTTTGGTCAATGAAGCTTATTCTAATAAAGAGTCATTAAACCATTTTTTGAATACAATCGGTGAAAAGGAAAAACAAATTATTCAGGAGTATACCACATTTCTATATAACAATCAATTTGGTTACACGTCAGATAAACCAATGGTACCTCATCGTTTAAAGATGGATTCATACGAAGAGTCTATCAGCAAAACAAATGCCATTGTTGACTTTGATGCGAAATCGAAGCATAGTTTATCTCAAATTATGCCTCAACTGAAAGAGATTGACTGTGAGGTTTTACAAATAAGATATTTTTATCCCGTTTCTTACCAAGCAATCGAGAATGACTTGGAATTTACAAGTCTTGCTAACCTTCAGAATCTGGAAATAATCCTACAATACAGTGAAGATTTTCTGCTTGATAATATATTGAAACTGACAGCATCATATCCAGTCCTAAAAAAAATCCTACTTACTAGCTCGCCCGAGAATACAGTCTATCATCAGAACGACATGATGATCATCTATACCACAGAACAGGTCGATGATGAGAAAAATTGCGGAGTAACCAATGAGTTTTATTGCATAGCAGAAACGCAACTTTTTATCGAATCCATACACTTCAATTCCTGTTTAAATAAGAAAATAGCGATCGATAGAAACGGATTAATCAGAAATTGTCCTTCTATGAGGAATGATTTTGGACCCATCTCCAAAGTAAAACTTCAAGATGTTTACCATGACGAAACTTTTCAAAAAATCTGGAAAATAACCAAGGATAAGGTTGATGTTTGTTCTGACTGCGAACTTCGATACGTCTGTCAGGATTGTAGGGCATACATCGTGGATAAAAACAATATTTATTCAAAGCCGGTAAAATGCACGTACAATCCCTATGAATTTGATTAATATCTATTTTTTACCAGGTATCGTTCGGTAAAAATGCTGCATTTATTCTATATTTGGAGAAAAATAGGCATAATCTCCATCAGAAAATCCATAACCTTAAATGAAGTCTTTCCCGATTTACAACCAATTGGATGCAATGGATTGTGGGCCTACCTGCTTACGGATGATTGCAAAATATTACGGTAGAAGCTATTCCCTCCAAACACTCCGAAATAAATCTTTCATAACCCGACAAGGAGTATCCATGCTCGGTATCAGTGAAGCTGCCGAATCCATTGGTTTTCGTACATCTGGTGTCAAAATAACATTCAAACAACTCTGCGAAGATGTTACCCTACCTTGTGTGCTTCATTGGAAACAAAACCATTTTGTGGTATGCTATGATATACGAAAAAACAGAAAAAAAGGTACACCTATATATATAGCAGATCCAGCAGCAGGATTGCTCACCTATACCGAAGAAGAATTCCTGAAATGCTGGCTAAGCACCAATAACAAGGGAGAGGATATGGGAACAGCCCTTTTATTTCAACCAGGTCCCGACTTTTTTAAACAGGAAGACGAAAGAGTAGCCCAACCAAGAGGAGTATCCTTTTTCTTTAAATACCTGAGTCCCTACAAAAAACAGATGGTTCAACTGGTTATTGGCATGCTGGTAATCAGTCTATTACAACTCATTTTTCCATTTCTGACTCAATCATTGGTCGATGTCGGAGTTCGAGACGGAAATATTGGCTTTATCAAACTGGTGTTGTTGGCACAGGTCGTCATTTTTATAGCCAAGCTTTCCATGGAGTATATCCGCAGCTGGATACTCCTGCATATGAATACCAGGATAAACATTTCCCTGATATCCGACTTCCTGATCAAACTCATGAAATTGCCCTTGCGGTTTTTCGATACCAAAATGGTTGGAGATATCATGCAACGCATTGGCGATCATAGCCGAATTGAAGCTTTTCTAACCGGAAGTGCTGTCAATACACTTTTTTCCTTTGTCAGTTTCTTTGTTTTTGCCTTTGTTTTAGGCTATTACAACTTAACCATTCTTGGCATCTTTCTTTTGGGCAATAGTTTGTATGTGGCTTGGGTACTTTATTTCATGAAATACAGACGAACACTCGATTATAAGCGTTTTGCACAAGCATCATCTGAGCAAAGTAATGTGATTCAGATGATTACGGGAATGCAGGATATTAAGCTCAACAATTGTGAAAAACAAAAACGTTGGCAGTGGGAGCGTATCCAAGTCAAACTTTTTAAAATCAGTGTTAAAAGTCTGGCACTGGGTCAGTTTCAACAAGTGGGATCTGTATTTTTCAATCAAACCACCAATATTCTAGTCACATTCATCGCCGCCCAATCTGTTGTGACTGGTGATATGACACTGGGTATGATGTTGTCGGTTACCTATATTATTGGACAACTCAATTCACCCATCGAACAATTCATCGGTTTCACCCAACAATTTCAGGATGCCAAAATCAGCTTGGAACGTTTGAATGAAATTCATGGAAAAGAAGATGAAGAGCAGATAATCGAATCCAAACTAACCATCCTTCCTGACCAGCGTGACCTATCCGTCATGAATCTGAGTTTTAGTTACGATGGAGCAGACAGAGACTATGTGCTCAAGAACATCAATTTGCAGATACCTAAAAATAAAGTGACTGCTATTGTAGGAGCCAGCGGAAGCGGTAAAACTACCTTAATTAAACTCATGCTGGGATTCTACGAACCCAATATGGGTAGCATTAAGGTAGGAAATACTCCCTTAAATGTCTTGAACCCACATTTCTGGAGAAGTCAGATTGGATCGGTTTTGCAGGATGGTTTTATTTTTTCAGATACCATAGCCAACAATATTGCAATCGGAGAGGACCAGGTAGATATCGTTCGCCTTCGTCATGCATCAACTGTGGCCAATATCCGGGATTTTGTGGATGCTTTGCCCCTGGGATACAATACCCAAATTGGCATGGAGGGTAAAGGACTGAGTCAGGGACAAAAACAACGTATCCTCATAGCCAGGGCAGTTTATAAAAATCCCCAATATCTCTTTTTTGATGAAGCGACCAATGCGCTGGATGCCAACAATGAAAAAGAAATCATGGATCAACTCCATACCTTTTATGAAGGAAAGACTGTGGTGGTCGTAGCCCATAGACTTAGTACGGTACGAGACGCCGATCAAATTGTGGTACTCGATCAGGGTCAGATAGCCGAAGAAGGCACCCATCAGGAACTGACAGACAAAAGAGGTATTTATTATAATCTGGTCAAAAACCAGTTAGAATTGGGAAACTGATTATGGACAAAAAAAATATAGATATTGAACTTCGCAGCGAAGAAGTACAAGAAGTGATGAGCGAAATTTCACCATCCATTGTCCGTTGGGGTATAACTGTTATATCACTGATCGTAATCGTTTTATTGATAGGATGTTACGTCTTTAAGTATCCGGACGTGATTACATCCAGTATCACGCTGACCACTCAGGAGCCACCTGCCAGCATCATTGCCAGAGCGTCAGGAAAGATTGATGAACTTTATGTCAAAAATAATCAGCCCGTCACGCAAAATACCCCCCTTGGTGTTATACAAAATCCTGCCAATACGGAAGATATGCTTTTGCTGTCGAAACGAATTCAGCAATGGAAAAACCATCAACAAGATTTGACATTTGCCAAGACACTTTTTGATGGTAGAGCTTTACAGCTGGGATCAGTACAGAATTCTTATGCTACTTTCTTAAGCTTATTAAGGGAGTACAACGATTTCAGGGAACTTAGATATTATCCTCAGAAAATGACACTTCAGGAGAAGGAAGTTAAAAGCCAGAACGAGAATAGGATTGAAATGAGTCGTCGCGATAAATTGATGAAACAACAACTGGAAGCAACAATATCCTCCTTTAAACGGGATTCTCTCCTATATAATAAAGGTGTGGTTTCTCAGGAAGACTTTGAAGCATCCAAAAGCAAACTCCTTCAAAGTCAGCAATCTTATAGCACCTTACGCTCTTCCATGAAACAATCCGAAGTGGAAATCACCCAAAGCCGTGGAACCATGCTGGACCTTCAACAGCAATTTACTGAAAATGAGAACAAATACGACATTGGTTTACGCATGGCTACCGAGCAACTTGCTACTGAAATCAAGACCTGGGAACGGAATTATCTGTTGATCAGCCCCATCAATGGGGTCGTCAACCTGATGGGTTTCTGGAGCAACAATCAAAACGTTCAATCCGGAGAAACCATTTTTACCATTCAGCCAAACCTTCAGACCAAACCGATTGGCAAAGCCTTAATGCCGGTTCAGGGTTCAGGTAAAGTAAAGGTTGGACAACGTGTTAATGTCAGACTCAATAATTTCCCCGATCAGGAATTTGGATATCTGGAAGGAATTGTTCAAAATATTTCCAGCATACCCAATTCTGACGGTCAATATGTGGTGGAAATCCGTTTTCCAAAGGGACTTACCACCAACTATAACAAACAGTTACCCATTACCAGACAGATGGAAGGTACTGCTGAAATTATCACGGAAGATATCCGTTTGATTGAACGATTTTTCAATCCCATCAAACGGATTCTTAAGAAAAACACGTGATTACCTTTATAAAAACTTACTAGGAATGTCCATGAAAAATTCACTACCATGTCCTTCCTCGCTGGTCACTTCGATTGTTCCCTTGTGAGCCTTAGCGACCTTCTGCACATAGAATAGTCCAATGCCAAAACCTTTAATTTGCCGGTAGTCCATTTTACTGCCTCTGTTAAAGGGCTTGAAAATGTTCTTCATATTGCTTTTTGAAATGCCAAAACCATCGTCCTTGACCCGTAGGAGTAAATGATTGTTTTCTACTGAACAGATAATGCAAATAGTCACTTTTTCGTACGAATATTTTATGGCATTTTCTATTAAATTGATCATGGCGTTTTCCATCAATTCAGGATCGATAAAAACTTTGCAGTCTTCACTCAGGAATAGAGTTTCGATGTTCAATGTTTTGCCCATGAAGAAATGATTCCGGTATTTATCAACAATCTTTTCAATGTGTAATCGCATATCTATTTGCGACTTCAAAATACTAATTTTGGAAATTTCTGACTTTGCAATCAGTAGAATGTTATCGATGGATAATAGCATTTTAGAACATTGGTTCAGGCTTTCTTTTTGGTATTGCTCGATTTTACGACCATCCGTAAAGTCTTTTGACAGAACTGTCGAAATCAGTAAATAAATATCGTTGATGGGGGTTCGTAATTCATGGGCAAGTACTCTGGAGAAATCCTTCAGGAATACGCCGAACTCCTTGTCTTTGAGCATGCTTTTGTATTGGAAAATGAGGATAATACCAAGAAGGAAGACTAAGAGGATGGAAACTATAAAGATGTATCGGGCTTTGGTGATGACAGGAATAAAAGGTGAAGTAAGTTCAAGCTGAATTGACCTTTTAGAAGTTAATTTTACGAAAAGAGTATTACCGATAATATTTTCTTTTAAATTGAGAGTGTCGTTTTTGTTTATAAAATTTTCTGAAAACCAAGTCTTTCTACCTTTTGCAATTAGAAATTGTCTAGTGATTTTCAATCTAGTTGTATCATCAATAATTTTAATATGGTGGTTTGGCATAAAACCTGTTCTATTAATGATTTCTTTTGTGAAAATCGAATCGACTCTAATTAATGAACAAGAATCACCTATCATTTCATAAAGATCCTGACAACCAATTCTTAAATCCTCAGCTGATTCAATCTCAACTCTTGCTAAAATTTCACTTTTAGGGTAGAGTTCTTCAATTGTTCCTCCACTTGCAAACTCTGTTTTTTTGATGCCTGTTCTTATAATTACTTCTTCATCTATCGCCTCCCTCAAACACTCCTTACTCTTTTCCATCAAATCCATTTCCACCATTCGATACGCATTCTGCACCCAGAAATACTGCAACGTCAACAACAAAACGATGCCAAAAATAGATATAATCCTCATAAATCTTGAATTCATAGTAGTCAGATTAAATGTGTGTTATCAATGAAATATTCTTAAAACCTACTCGGAATGTCCATGAAAAATTCACTTCCACTTCCTTCTTCACTTATCACCTCGATTTTCCCCTTGTGTGCCAAAATAACCTTTTGCACATAGAACAACCCAATACCAAATCCCTTGATTTGCCGGTAGTCCATTTTGCTGCCTCGCCCGAAAATCTTGAAAATGTTTTTCATATTGGTTTTCGAAATTCCAAATCCATCGTCCTTAACCCGTAGGAGTAAATGATTGTTTTCTACTGAACAGGTAATGCAGATATTCACTTTTTCGTACGAATATTTTATCGCATTTTCAATTAAATTGATCATAGCATTTTCCATCAATTCTGGATCGATAAATGCTTTACTGTATTCTGTCAGAAATTCCGTTTCGATGTTCAATGTTTTACCCATAAAAAAATGATCCCGGTATTTATCTACAATTCCCTCTATGAAGGGATGCATATCAATTTGGGACTTCAAAACGCGGATTTTGGAAATTTCAGACTTAGCGATTAATAGGATATTATCTATGGTTACCAGCATTTTGGAGCACTGGTTCAGGGATTCTTTATGGTATTTCTCAATTTTAGAAATATCCGTAAAGTCTTTTGACAGAACTGTCGAAATCAATAAATAAATATCGTTGATCGGCGTTCGTAATTCATGTGCAAGTACTCTGGAAAAATCCTTCAGGAATAGACCGAACTCCTTGTCTTTAAGCATACTTTTGTATTGGAAAATGAGGATAATACCAAGTAACAAAACCAATAGGATGGAAACGATAAAAATGTAGCGGGCTTTGGTGATAACAAAAATAATAGGTGAAGTAAGATCAAGTTGAATTGACTTTTTTGACGTTAATTTTAAGAAAAGAGTATTACCGATAATAATATCTTTTAAATTGAAAGTGTCATTTTTATTGACAAAAATCTCAAACAACCATTTTTGTTCATTTTCTGCAGATTGCAATTGTTTTATTAGTTTATGTCTTATTGTATCATTAATAATTCTAATAGTGTGATTTGGCATATATCCAATTCTATTAAAAACCATCTTTTTGAATATCGAATCAACCCTCATTATTGAACAAGTATCACCTGTCATTTCACAAATATCCTGACAACCAATTTTGAAATCATTAGGTGATTCGACCTCAATTCTAGCTATAATTCTTTTTTTCGGGTAAAGTTCTTCAATCTTTGCTCCATCTATAATATCGGTTTTTTTAGTACCTGTTCTTAAAATTATTTCTTCATCTATCGCCTCCCTCAAACACTCCTTACTCTTCTCCATCAAATTTCCTTCGACCATTTGGTACGCATTTCTTACCCAGAAATACTGCAACGTCAACAACAAAACGATGCCAAAAATAGATATAATCCTCATAAATCTTGAATTCATAGTAGTCAGATTAAATGTATGTTATCAATGAAATATTCTTAAAACCTACTCGGAATGTCCATGAAAAATTCACTTCCACTTCCTTCTTCACTTATCACCTCGATTTTTCCCTTGTGTGCCAAAATAACCTTTTGCACATAGAATAGCCCAATGCCAAAACCCTTAATTTGCCGGTAGTCCATTTTACTTCCTCGCCCGAAAATCTTGAAAATGTTCTTCATATTGCTTTTTGAAATGCCAAATCCATCGTCCTTGACCCGCAGGAGTAAATGATTGTTTTCTACTGAACAGATAATGCAAATAGTCACTTTTTCGTACGAATATTTTATGGCATTTTCAATTAAATTGATCATGGCGTTTTCCATCAATTCAGGATCGATAAAAGCCTTGCAGTCTTCAGTCAGGAATAGGGTTTCTATATTTACAGTTTTTCCCATGAAGAAATGATTCCGGTATTTATCAACAATCTTTTCAATGTGTAGTCGCATATCAACTTGCGACTTCAAAACGCTTATTTTGGAAAGTTCTGACTTTGCAATCAGTAGAATATTATCGATGGATAAAAGCATTTTCGAACATTGGTTCAGACTTTCTTTTTGGTATTGCTCGATTTTACGACCATCTGTAAAGTCTTTCGCCAAGACTGTCGAAATCAATAAATAAATATCGTTGATGGGGGTTCGAAGTTCATGGGCTAGAACTCTGGAGAAATCCTTCAGGAATACGCCGAACTCCTTGTCTTTGAGCATGCTTTTGTATTGGAAAATGAGGATGATACCAAGTAACAAAACTAAGAGTATGGAAACTATAAAGATGTATCGAGCTTTGGTGATGACTGACAGAGTAGGGGATGTGATATCCAACATAATAGATTTTGTTGAATTCAATTTTAGATAGACTTTATCTCCATAAATAAGGTCATTGATTTTACAGGTATATTCTTTTTCAATGGAATCCTTTCCAAGTGCAAAAATATTTTTATTCTTATTGATAATCAATTCTTTAGTAAATTTGAATCTTGAATTATTATCGATATAATTAAGTTTGTGATCTGGAACGAAACCATATTTTTCAGTCATCATTTTTGTAAATATAGAATCAACATTTTCGAGTGTGTATGATTTTCCAGTTTTCTCCAATAAAAATTGAAAACTGAGATTGAAATCATTAATGTCATTACCTTCAAATTGTCCCAGAACTTCCCGATTTGGATCAATTGATTTTGTATCTTTAATTTTTTCTTTGCCAACATCAATAGTAATTCTTTCAAGTGCGTTAAACGTTGCTCCATTCACCGCCTCCCTCAAACACTCCTTACTCTTCTCCATCAAATCCCCTTCCACCATCCTGTACGCATTCCTTACCCAGAAATATTGCAACAACAGCAAAAGTAAAATACCTGCAACGGAAATGAACCGCATTAATTTAGAATTTATCATGATATCATTTAAATATTGGTACAAAGTTAAGCAAAATAACTACCTTTGCCTACCTATAGATAACGCGACAGAAATACTCATACAAAACGTTATATAATGCAATCACAAGAATCCCACTGGTATGCCGTTTATACCGCACCAAGAGCTGAAAAAAAAGTCAGCGAGCGTTTCAGTGAAGAAAACATAGAACATTATTTACCCCTTCAAACAGTAAAGCGACGTTGGAGCGACCGAATCAAAGATGTGATAGTACCCGTCATAAACGGATACATCTTTGTCTATATACCCACAACTGATTTCAAAAAAATAGTAAACACCTACGGCGCCATTGCATTTGTTCGCGAAGGCGGAGCTCCGGTGGCCATACCCGATAACCAAATGGAACGGTTAAAATTTATGGTCAATTATTCCGAAGAGCCCGTCGAATTTAGCCCCGAACAATTCGAACCGGGAGAAACAGTCAATATCTGTCGGGGTCCGCTACAAGGCCTTATGGGAGAATTAGTCCATGTAAAAGGCAAGCATAAAGTAGTTATTCGACTGGAAAGCTTTGGTTGCGCGCTCACGGAAGTGCCACTTTCCTTCCTGGAAAAAGTTAAAAATGAGCCTGTGAATTCCTGATAAAGAGAGAAATATAACAAAATGATTTTTTTTTAACAATTGGTTTCATCAAATTTCTTGTAGAATGATATAATTTCTTGTATTTTTGACATTGAAATCGAGCAATTAAAATGCTCACGGCGAAACGAATTACTTAAAAACAATGCTGGATAGCCTGATTACATCCAAGACCCGTATCAAACTGTTGATAAAATTCTTCATCAACAGTAACACTACGGCCTACCTGCGAAATCTCGCAAGTGAGTTTGGAGAATCCACCAATGGCCTCCGTCAAGAACTCAATCATCTGGAAGAAGCAAATCTGCTACAGTCCGAATTGATTCAAAACAAAAAAATATACCGCGCCAACCTTAAACACCCTTATTACCAGGATATTCACCTTTTACTCCTTAAATACGTAGGTATCGACCAAATCGTAGATGAGTTGGTGAAACGTGTCGGAAATTTGGAAAAGGCCTTTATAACCAATGATTTTGCACAGGGTAAACCAGGCAAGAACATTGATCTTGTGTTGGTCGGAAACGATTTTGATGAAAAGTACCTTAAAAAATTGGTACACATCGCACAGAAACAAGTATCGTTCAAAATAAATTATATCACAGTATCAACTGTGGAAATGCCCCAATACGTCAGCGATGTAACCAAATCTTTACTGGTTTGGACAGCTGAATGAGTTTTTTTCATTTGCTCAACTAACATTCGTTGCGCCCCTAACATGGGAGTGACGAACATCGCTGTGGAATATCAAAGGATATATTCGTATACAAACGAAAATATCAATGATAACACGAGATATCTATGAATCAGTAAGTAGACGGTTGTTTCAAGGGAAAGCCATTATACTCACAGGGCCACGACAAGTTGGAAAAACAACATTTTTGAAACAACTTATTACCGGGAGCGACGAACAGTTCGTTTTATCCTTAAATTGCGATGAGCCCGATACTAGAATTATGTTGGAAAATGTTACTTCAACGCAATTAAAAACCTTAATCGGAAAACATAAACTAATTTTAATCGACGAAGCTCAAAAAGTAGAAAATATTGGTTTGACAATGAAGCTTATGGTCGATAATCTGGAAGGTATCCAATTAATTGCTACCGGTTCATCTGCATTTGATTTGAGAAACAAGCTTAATGAACCACTAACCGGTCGAAAATTCGAATATCATTTATATCCATTCTCCTCGAATGAGTTGATAGAGCACACTTCGGTCACAGAGGAGCGACGTTTGTTGGAACAACGCCTTATTTATGGCATGTATCCTGATGTAATTAATCATTCATCTGATGCAATGACCTTATTAAGGGAGTTGACAAATAGTTATTTATTTAAAGATATATTGGCTTATCGAGATATGCGGCGCCCCCAAGAGTTGACAAAGCTACTTACGGCTTTAGCGTTACAAATAGGGAATGAATTATCCTATAATGAATTAGGAAAAAATCTCGGTATCGATAAGGAAACAGTGGAGAGATATATTGATTTACTGGAAAAAGTTTTTGTCATTTTTCGTTTAAACTCTTTTAGCCGGAATTTGCGTAACGAGCTAAGAAAGAGTAAGAAAATCTATTTTTACGATAATGGGGTGCGTAATGCCATTATCAATAATTATGCACCACTTGCACTTAGAAATGATATTGGAGCCTTATGGGAAAATTTTTTTATCAGCGAACGAAGGAAGTATATAGATTATCATGACATCTATTCAAATACCTATTTCTGGCGCACCCATTCACAACAAGAAATCGATTATATTGAAGAACGTAATGGTGTTTTATATGCTTTTGAATTAAAATGGAAAGAAAATAAGAAAAGTAAATTGCCTTTATCTTTTGCTAGTTCCTATCCCGATCATGTTTTTGAAGTAGTAACTCCAGCCAATTATATTGATTTTCTAATCTGAAATATGCCAATCACCATCCCCACCAACGAATCCGAAACGGTAGAGTTTAAGCAATCGTTTCAATCGGAAGTCATTGAGACATTGGTCGCTTTTGCCAATGCCAAAGGAGGGAGTGTCTTTATTGGTTCCCGATACCATCACGGTGGAAGATCTGCTGAACAATACATACAAATCCACACCGAGAAACAAACTTATTGCGGACTTTTGCAAAGCGGCCGGTATTATCGAAAAATACGGTAGCGGCATCCAACGCATTATCAACTACTTTGAGGAAGCAAACCTGCCCAGACCTGTTTTTGAAAATATTTCAGATGGTTTTCAGGTTGTGGTTTTTGATGGATATGATGAAAAGGGGACAAAAATGGGTATGTCCCTGAAAAAGTCCCTGAAAATGTCCCTGAAAATAGAGAGAATTTAATAGTGGAATTGATGAAACAAAAGGATACCATTTCGATGGAAGAGATGGCTGATAAATTGAATGTAAACATAAAGACCATAAAAAGAGATTTACAAAAACTCAAACAAAAAAGCCTCCTCCGCCGCATCGGCCCAGACAAAGGCGGACATTGGGAGATCAACAAGTAATCAACTATTTTAAAGAAGATCAATTACCTGTCCCTAAATTTCAAAATCTATCAGATGGATTTATGGTTATAGTCTATTCCGATAAGGTGATAGGCAATGTCACTAAAGATGTCACTTTAAATGTCACTAAAGAGTCAAAATAAAATAAAAAGAATTGGCAGTAGAAAAATTGGTCACTTGGAAATCACCCAACTATCACCCAACCAAAATTATGGAAGTTACAGCCCGCATAAATATTGACAGCCCAACAGGACGTAAATTAGTTCGCGAAATTGAAAAGCATAAGAAAGTCGCTGAAATTGAATATCCTTTGCCAGAAGATTTACAAAACTGTACTGCTCTATCGCATAATGAAGTATGGGATAAAGTATGGGATAAACTTAGTAATCATTACGGCGTAGATGTACGAAAATTGCGATGAAAAAATTTGACATCGTTTATTCAAAGATTGCTGATAATGATTTTCAAAATCTATCAGATGGATTTATGGTTACAGTCTATTCCGATAAGGTCATAGGCAATGTCCCTTTAAATGTCACTAAAGATGTCACTAAAGAGTCAAAATAAAATAAAAAGAATTGGCGGTAGAAAAATTGACCACTGGGCAATCACCCAACTTATCACCCAACCAATCAACAACACAAACATCCTAAAAAACCAAAGAAAGCAATAGGTGGTGCAATAGGTAGTGCAATAGGTGGTGCAATACTGACCAACAGGCAGCATGAAATACTATCAATAATTCGTAAAAGTATAGGACACTCAGCCAACTATCCTGAAAAGTGACCTGAAAACTGACCTGAAAAGTGACCTGAAAAATAACAATACAACCCAACAACCCCCCATGTTACCAAAAACCGAATCCGAACGCATAGAGTTTAAAACTTCATTTAACGATGACGTAATTATCTCCCTCGTTGCCTTTGCAAACAACAAAGGTGGAACGGTTTATATTGGTATAGCAGATGATGGAGAAGTAAAAGGTGTTAAAATTGGGAAAGAAACAACTGCTCAATATCTAAATGAAATTAAAAACATGACTGCACCGGAGCTGATACCAGATATAGCAGAAATTGAAGAAAATGGGAAAACAGTTCTTTCCATATATATAACTGAGTATCCTATAAAACCCGTATCAACGAAAGGCAGGTATTATAAACGTAAAAACAACTCAAATCAGCAACTAGATGTATCGCAAGTGGTAAATATGCATTTGCAATCGATGAATACCAGTTGGGATGCATACCCCGATTTGCAGCATTCGCTCGAAGATTTGTCATTTGAGAAAATCCAGGAAGCAATTGACACAAAGAAAACCACTCAAAAATTCCCACAAGACGATCCATTAAGCTTTTTGTATAAATGCGGTCTTATGCGTGATGAAAAGATCACAAACGCCGCTTTTTTACTGTTTCACAAAGAAGACTCCTATTTGAGTACTGTAGAATTGGGCCGTTTCCAAACAGAAATACTCATAAAAGACACTGCACGAAGCAAAAGCGATGTGTTGACACAGATTGATCAGGTCATAGATTTTGTCAAAAAACATATCAACCTTGAAGTGATCATTACAGGTCAACCTCAAAATACACAGAGGTGGCAGTACCCATTGGAAGCCATACGCGAGATCGTAATTAACATGGTTTTGCATCGCGATTATCGCTCTTCTTCCGACTCTATCGTAAAGGTTTTTGACGATCGTATAGAATTTTACAATCCCGGACGATTACCTGAAGATATAACAATCGAAAATCTTATTTCAAATAACTACAGATCAACTCCGCGCAATAAAATGATGGCGGATTTTCTCAAAGACATAGGTCTTATTGAAAAATATGGTTCTGGTATTCAACGTATTATAAACTATTTTAAAGAAGATCAATTACCTGTCCCAAAATTTCAGAATATTTCCGATGGCTTTATGGTTACGGTTTATTCAGATAAGTTGGGTGATAGGTTGGGTGATAAGTTGGGTGATAGGTTGGGTGATAATCAGCAATTAATTTTGAAAACAATAAAAAACGACCCATATATAAGTTTGTCAAAGTTAAGTGAAATCTTAGATCTCAGTCAAACATCCATTGAAAACAACATCGCAAAGTTAAAGGGAAAAGGATTCATTAAACGTATCGGTCCCGCCAAAGGTGGTCACTGGGAAGTAATCAAAGAAAATTAAATAACTACAATATAACATAACAACATCCCATCTTATAAAAAATGTCCTAACTATTTCTTTGCATTCAAGAATCTTTACTATATATTTGCATACTGAATAGAGCATAAAACTTACTCAATAAAATGTTAGATAGCTTGATTACCTCTAAGACCCGTATTAAACTGCTGATGAAGTTTTTCATTAACAGCCATACGACAGCTTATCTGCGTAATTTGGCAACAGAATTCGGAGAGTCCACCAACGGCATCCGGCAAGAGCTCAATCGCCTTGAAGATGCCAACCTCTTGGAGTCAGAATCGGTTCAAAACAAAAAAGTCTACCACGCCAACACCAATCATCCCTATTTCGGAGACATACACCACCTATTGCTCAAATACGTAGGCATCGACCAAATTGTAGATGAGTTGGTAAAACGTATTGGAAACCTTGAAAAAGCCTTTATCACCAATGACTTTGCCCAAGGAAAACCCGGCAACATCATTGACCTGATATTGGTTGGAACCAACTTTGATGAAGCATACATTAACCAACTGGTACACAAGACAGAAGAAAATGTTTCGTTCAAAATAAGATATATCACCGTGTCACCTGCGGAGATGTTACAATATGTCAGCGACAAGACCAAATCATTGTTGGTTTGGACCGCTGAATAAAATAACCGCGAAAGCGGAAAATAAAATCTCTGATTCGTTGCACCCTATATATGGGAGTGACGAACCTCGCTGCGTAAAGCCGCATCAACAACACCCCCATGTTACCCAAAACCGAATCCGAACGCATAGAGTTTAAAACTTCATTTAACGATGACGTTATTATCTCCCTCGTTGCCTTTTCCAACACCAAAGGAGGTGTTGTATATATCGGTATATCTGACAACGGAGAGGTAAAGGGTATACAATTGGGAAAAGAAACCATCCAAAACTGGATAAACGAAATAAAAAATAAAACAGCACCGGTGATTTATCCCGATGCCGAAATACTCAATATTAAAGATAAATCAGTCGTAACCTTTCGTGTGAGCGAATATCCTGTCAAACCAGTTTCAATAAAAGGAAGATATTATAAGCGAATAGGCAATTCTAACCATTTATTATCGGTTTCTGATGTCGTGGATATGCATTTGCAGTCAGTCAATTCGAGTTGGGATTTCTATCCCCGCCCAGGCAAAACAGTTAGCGATATTTCATTAGAAAAAGTACAAAAAACAATCAATATGATTGCCAAAAGGCATCCAGAAAGTCATATTGAATCATGCGAGGAATTTCTGCAAAAGAATGAACTGGTAAAAGGCGATTCAGTTACGAACGGCTGTTTTTTGATGTTTAGCAAAGACAAGAATATTTTTACAACCATCCAAATGGGGCATTTTGCCTCTGAAACTATAATAAAAGACGATGTGTCAACGTCAAAAGACATTATCTCTCAATAATCCCGAGCTACCAAATAGAAAATATACAACGCTGGCAATATCCTCTGGATGCTTTACGAGAGTTGGTTTTGAATATGATCATTCATAGAGATTACAGATCATCTGCAGACTCGTTGATAAAGATTTTTCCCCATCACATCATCTTTTTTAATCCAGGAGTGCCTGAAAATATCACTATAGAACAGCTTCTTTCCGATGATTATATTTCTTTACCCAGAAACCGGCAAATTGCTCAAATGGTAAAAGAAATTGGGCTGATAGAAAAATATGGTACTGGTATAAAGCGAGTATGCAACCTTTTTGCAGATTACAACTTGCCGACTCCGGAGTTCAAAATTGTACAAGGAGGTTTTTTCGTAAAAGTGTTAGACACTCAGCCAACTATCCTGAAAAGTGACCTGAAAAGTGACCTGAAAACATCAATATCTGAACAACTTGACGATGTCCCTTTAAATGTCCCTTTAAATGTCCCTTTAAATGTCCCTTTAAATGAACGTCAAACTAAATTGATTGATTTAATAATGAAAGAGTCCAATATTAATCTGGAAGAACTTTCTGACAGGTTACAGGTTAATCTAAAAACTATAAAAAGAGATATTCAAGAACTCAAGAAGAATAATTTGATTGAACGAACAGGCAGTAAAAAATCAGGTTATTGGCAAGTTAAAAAATAAAATTAAAAAAACATATCCCCTCATTTATGAAAGCATCCATTCTAAAAATGCCCACCTTTTATTTACTGGCATTGGTCGTATCTTTCCTACTATGCATAACCCCAACACTTCAGGCACAGACCGCATCACCAGCCATGATGCAAATGGTCAGCGGAGAGTTGCAAAAACGCGGTCTGACAGAAGACGAAGCACGTACAGCACTTCTAAAAGAAGGTATCGACGTAGAGTCCATTCCCCCGGCAGAGTTGCCCCAATACCAGACCAGAGTAATAGCTGTTCTGGATAAACTCGCAAAAGAAAAAAAAGCAGCCGGCAAACAATCACAAACACCAGTTGTCCAACCAAATAAAACCGATACAACAGGATATCAACAAACGATACCCACGCTCAAAACACCCCTTACCACTCCGGAAGAAGCCGCTGCAGAAGCCTCTCAACGCGCCATCCAAGCCGAAGCCGCCAAAAACACAGCCGGCTCCAATATTTACGGTCACTCCCTATTCTCCGACAAATCACTCGAAGTCTTCCGTACCACCGACGGTGCACAAGCCCCCGATACATATGTACTTGGCGAAGGCGATGAAATCCATATCACCATTTTTGGTGCATCCCAAACCGATATACAACAACGCATAGCCCCCGACGGATCTATTCAACCCAGCGGTGTCGCCAAATTATTCCTGAAAGGCTTAACCTTGGCACAGGCACGCAGCGTCATTAAAAAGAACCTAGCAAGCGCCTATCTATTCAGAGGCGACCAATTAGCCGTCACCATCGTTACCGCCAGAACCATTATGGTAAACGTATTTGGAGAAGCAAAGATAACCGGAGGATTCAACCTCTCCGCACTCAACTCCGCATTCAACGCCTTATCAGCCGCAGGAGGCCCAAGTGCTATCGGATCTGTCCGTGCTATCCAGCTTATTCGTGGCAATACCCGCAAAAATATTGACCTTTACGCTTTTATGAACGACCCTGCCGAACAGTTCAAATTTGACCTACAAAATAACGACATCCTTTTCATTCCCGTTATCAAAAAACTCGTATCCATTGAAGGCGCAGTAAACAGACCTATGTCTTACGAAGTACTGCAAAATGAAACCCTGACCGATCTCATCCAATTTGCCGGTGGATTAAAAATGAATGTCTATCCCGACTTTGTACAACTTCAACGCTTCGTAGACGGAGAAGAAATTCTAATGGAATACAACCTCAAGGAAGTTCGTTCAGGCAAAGTAAAAGTACCCTTGTTGAACGGCGACATTGTACGAATCAAATCTGTAAGCAAACCCATGGATCAATACGTGGAAGTGGAAGGAAGCGTTTACTACCCGGGTCGTTTCGATTTACTGGCAAACTCCTCTGTCAGCCTATTGCTTAAAAATGCAAAACCTACGTATCAGGCCAAAACCGATATCCTCTTTATAGAACGCATCAGACCCGACTCAACCGTAGAAATACTCACTATACCTTTCCCCAATGCAAAAACCGGTGCCGCAGACTTCAACCTACAAGCCCGTGACCGTATCCGCATTATGGATCAGGCCACCTATCGCGACATCTCAACCATTGCTGTACAAGGTCAGGTTCGCAAACCTTTCGCAAAAAGTCTGGCTTTAAACGATCGCCTTACCGTAAAACAAGCCATTGAGCTAGCCGGCGGCCTTAAATCCAGCGTTTATCCTGTTGCTTACATCTTCAGACGCAATCTGCTGAATCCAGTCGAAATGACCTATATCCGCATCGAACTAAGTCAGTCCGACAATGTGGAACTACAACCCGGCGACACACTAAACATTTATGACAATACCACCTATACCAATGTTGGTGAGCTAAGAGTGTTCGGCGCAGTTAAAAACCCCAGTGGATATACTTTCGACCCTTCCATGAGCGTCCGTGATCTTTTAACAAATGCAGGCGGATTTGCTGTAGGCGCAGCATTCAACAGAGTGCAGGTCTTCCGTACCATTTTATCAACTACCGAGAAAACCAAGCTTGAAATGCTTTCTATTACAGTTGATTCAAACTACCAAGTCGTAAGCCCCATCAATTTTAAATTACAACCCTACGATCAGGTCGTTGTTCGTTTAACCCCCGAATTTACCTTAGGTCGCACCATCGAACTGACCGGTCAGGTAAAATATCCCGGTACATACGTGCTAGACTCCAAACAAACTAAATTGAGTGATGTTGTTAAAATGGCCGGAGGATTACTTAGTGATGCAGATCCTTATGGTACACGTTTGTTTCGTACCTACAAAAACAGAGGCAATATCAGTATGAACCTCAAAGCAGCCATGAGTCATAAAGGCAATATCTATAAAAATCCAATTCTATTTGAAGGTGATGTCATCAATATTAACCGCCTTGAAAACACCGTTTCAATACTAGAGACTGGTACACGCATGGCACAGTATTCTGTAAATGCAGAAGACAATGGCGTCAAAAATATCGTTTTTCAGGGGCCAAATACCGCCGCATGGTATATACGAAACTATGCCGGTGGTTTTATGAAAAATGCCGATCGTAACAGTTTGACAGTGACCCTTCCAAACAATCAGATGATAGCCACTAAAAGGTTTTTAATTTTCTTTCGCAAGTCTCCAATTGTTAGATCCGGTTCAACAATTACAATGATCATGAATAAGGAGAAAGTTGAAGCAGAACTCAAGCCTAAAGAGAAGATAGATTGGGAATCAACAGTTTCTAAAGGATTAGCTACGTTGATGTCAACGTTGTCTGTTATATTGCTTTTAAGATCGCTTAAATAAAAAGAAAATGATACAAGACCAAAATATAAGCGAAAAGCCAGCTATTTCGACCGAAGATGATGAAGATTCAATAGATCTTTTAGCTCTTGCTAAAACATTATGGAGTGGACGTAAAACCCTACTGATTTCTATTTCAATAGGAGCTGTTTTAGGTGTTTTCGTGGCTATCTCAACGCCAAAAGAATATACAGCAACAACCGTTATGGTTCCCCAAATGGGTGGTAAAGGCCAGTCTCAACTTGGTGGGCTCGCTGCTTTGGCAGGCATCAGTCTTAATACAGATCAAGGTTCCGAATTATCTCCTATCATTTATCCGAAAATAGTAAATAGCATTCCCTTCAAATTGGAACTGATGAATGCTAAAATCAATTTCAGTGAGTTTGATAAACCGATTTCACTTTTTGATTATTACACTAAAGAAAAGAAACTTTCGGTAATAAGAGCAGTTAAAAAATATACTATCGGTTTACCAGGAGTAATAATCGTTGCAATTAGGGGAAAACAAAAAGATTTTGTTCTTCCGAAGTCTTCCAACATACATCCGCTGTCCCTTTCAAAAGATCAATATGAGGTTAAAAAATCTTTGGATAAAATTACCTCCTTAGATGTCGATGCAAAGCAAGGTTTTCTAACGCTTACGGTTAATATGCCAGAGGCTTTGGCAGCGGCTCAAGTAGCCCAAATATCTCAAGATTTGCTCCAACGTTATATTACCGAATTTAAAATAGAAAAAGCTCAAGCTGATCTCGAATTTATTCAAGGACGCTATAATGTTGCTAAAGCTGAAGCTGAAAGATATCAGGTTAGTGTAGCAGTAAATACAGATCGCTTTAAAAATTTAACAAGTAGTTTGCCACAAGTGGGTAATGCTCGAACACAAACTCAGTACGCTATTGCAAGCAGTGTTTTTCAGGATTTGGCAAAGCAACTGGAACAGGCAAAGATACAGGTTAAGAAGGATACTCCAGTGTTTACTATAGTTGAGCCGGTGGTGGTTCCTTCGGAGAGTTCGAAGCCGAATAAGCCGATAATTCTTGTAATATGGATTTTTCTCGGTTGTATTATTGGTGTTGGGATTATTTTCGGAAAACATTATTTAGTCGGTTTAAAACAAAAATGGAATGAATAATATGAAAGTGTTAGTTACAGGGGCGGATGGCTTTATTGGATCACATCTTACGGAAATGCTTTTAGAACAAGGTTATCAAGTTAGAGCTTTATCTTATTACAATTCATTTAATTACTGGGGTTGGCTTGATGGTATTTCTCACCCCAATCTTGAAGTTATCACAGGCGATGTTCGTGATCCATATTTTTGTAAACATATTACTAAAGATATTGAAATAGTATTTCATTTAGCTGCACTTATTGCTATCCCTTATTCTTATGTAGCTCCTGATAGTTATGTAGACACCAATGTGAAGGGAACGTTGAATATCTGTCAGGCAGCTAAAGATAATGGCGTAAAGCGCATTTTAGTAACTTCTACCTCCGAAGTTTATGGTACAGCACAGTATGTACCAATTGATGAAAAACATCCAAAACAAGCTCAATCTCCCTACTCTGCCACTAAAATTGGTGCTGATGCCATGGCCATGAGCTTTTATAATGCTTTTGAACTTCCTGTTGTAATTGTACGCCCTTTTAATACCTATGGACCTCGTCAATCAGCCAGGGCAATTATTCCAACCATCATTTCGCAGATTGCAAATGGAAAGAAAGAAATAAAATTAGGTGATTTAACTCCTACTCGTGATTTTAACTATGTAAGAGATACTTGTAAGGGTTTTATTGAGTTATCTAAATGTGTTGCGGCTATCGGACAGGAGGTAAATATTGCCAGTAATTTTGAGATTTCGATGCGTGATACACTCGAATTAATTGCAAAAATCATGAAATCAGATGTAAAGTTTATTGAAGATGAACAACGTCTTCGCCCCAAGAACTCTGAAGTGTTTCGCTTGTGGGGGGACAATAATAAAATAAAATCGTTGACAGGTTTTACACCATCTTATGATATTGAAAAAGGATTACAAGAAACAGTAGCCTGGTTTCTTGATAAAGATAATTTGAATAAATATAAAGCGGATATATACAATGTATAGCAATATTGTAGAATTTATACATAAGCTCTACGGTACGGATGAAATGGTACCTCTTCATGTTCCAAGTTTCACGGGAAATGAAAAGAAATATCTGAATGAATGTATTGACACTACATTTGTTTCCAGCGTGGGCAAATTTGTTGATCGATTTGAAGAAATGATAGCCGAATATACAGGCGCAAAAAAAGCGGTTGTGTGTGTAAATGGTACAAATGCATTGCATATGGCAATGATGTTGGTAGGAGTAGAGCGAGATGATGAAGTTTTTACGCAAGCTCTTACATTTATTGCAACTTGTAATGCAATTAATTACATAGGAGCACATCCTGTTTTTATTGATGTAGATCGTGATACAATGGGTTTATCTCCTGTAGCTGTTGAAAAATGGCTGTTGAAAAATGCTGAAATAAAGAACGGAGTTTGTTACAACAAAACGACAGGGAGACGCATAAAAGCCTGTGTTCCTATGCATACTTTTGGACATCCTGTTCATTTAGATGAATTAGTGGTTGTCTGTGCCAATTACCATATTGAATTGGTAGAAGATGCTGCAGAGAGTTTAGGCAGTTTTTATAAAGGAAAGCATACCGGAACATTTGGAAAAGTAGGAGTAATCAGTTTCAATGGAAATAAAACAATTACCACAGGAGGCGGAGGTATATTGTTATTTAATGATGAAGAACTGGCGAAACTGGCAAAACATCTTACTACTCAGGCAAAAGTACCACATCGATGGGAATTTATACACGATCAGATTGGTTATAATTATCGAATGCCTAATATCAATGCTGCAATTGGTTGCGCACAAATGGAAAAATTGGATGAAATTCTCGCTAATAAACGCGAATCAGCTGAACAATACAAGATTTTTTTCTCTAAGCAAGCTGAAATAGATTTTTTTGAAGAACCGAAAGATTGTAAATCAAATTATTGGTTAAACGTATTGATATTAAAACACAAGAATGCACAGCAAGAATTTCTTCAATATACAAACGATAACGGCGTAATGACACGTCCCGTTTGGTGTTTGATGAATAAATTAGAGATGTTCAAAGATTGTCAAACAGATGAATTAGAGAATACAATTTGGTTTGAAGATCGGGTGGTTAATATTCCGAGTAGTGTAAGGTTATAATTAATAATAAGAAAATAATTAAAAATATATTTACGAAAAGATATCATTGTGTAAAACAATTTTATAACTTAATAAATAATTATAAATATCGAAAATGACAAAGTATATAATTCAAAAAAAACAAAAAAATAACACGAAATTTAAGATTAATAATTTTTTTTTCGATTCTGCTAGGAGTGGACTCAAAGAAATATTAAATTCTGAATGTTGTAAAAACAAAACAATTCTATTACCAGCATATATTGGTTACAGTACAAAAGAAGGTTCAGGCATTTTTGATCCCATCAAAGAAACTGAAACTCCATATATATTTTACAATTTAACTTCAAAAATGGAAATTGATTGTGAAAACTTTAAAAAACAAGTTGATAGGAATAAAAATGGGATACTCCTTTTTGTACATTACTTTGGGTTTAAAGACAATAATTTTGATATATTAAAAAAATATGCAATAGAAAAAGGGTTTATTATAATAGAAGATTGTGCACATGCTTTATATTCTTTTTATAAGCGTCCTGATTATTCCTCTGATTTTATTTTATTTTCATTACATAAAATGTTACCCTTAAAAAATGGAGGCTTGGTAATTTCTCAAAAACATAAATTATCAACAATAAAAAGAGAAAAAAATAGATTGTTAACTTATGATTTTGAGGGTATATCTAATAGAAGAAGGGAAAATTACATTTATTTGGAAAATAAAATAAAGAAAGTAAAAAATGACGATATAAAATTGTTATATAGATCATTGGGTAATAATATTCCACAAACTCTTCCAGTAATAATTAGTAGTTTGTCATTAAGAGATTATCTGTATTTTGAACTTAACAAAAGGAATATTGGAGTGGTTAGCTTATATCATCAATTAATAGAACCACTATCTTTATTCTCAAATGAAATTGAAATATCAAATCATATTTTAAATTTGCCGATACATCAAGATATTGGGGAAAATGAAATTGATTATTATTTCAATGTAATGATTAATTTATTAAAATAAGATATTTCTTTATGACTAAAAAGGAAAAAATTTGCATTGTTACTACTTCACGAGCAGAATATGGAGTGATCCGATGGTTAATTGAAGAAATAAATGTTAGTTCAAATTTTGAATTACAACTTATTGTAACTGGGAGTCATCTTTCACCAGAGTTCGGGTTGACATATAAAGAAATTGAGAAAGACAATATTAAAATAGATGAGAAAATTGAAATTTTACTTTCTTCTTCATCAAAGGTTGGAATAGCAAAGGGTATGGGCTTGTGTGCAATTAGTATCGCAGAAGCTTTTGAAAGATTAAAACCCAGATTAATTATTATAACGGGTGATAGATATGAATTATTACCAATATGTAGTACTGCTCTTATTATGAATATTCCAATAGCTCATATATCTGGCGGTGATATAACAGAAGGAGCAATAGATAATCAAATAAGAAATGCGATAACGCAAATTTCAACTTTTCATTTTCCTGGAACAAATGAATCGGGGAAACGAATTATTGTAATGGGGGCAAAGAAAGAAAATGTTTTTGTTGTAGGTGAACCCGCTTTAGATAATTTTAATCGATTAGATAAACTTTCGAGGGAACAATTATCAATTGATCTTGGTCTAGATATTGGTAAGAATTGGATTTTAATGACATATCATCCTGAAACAAATATTAGTCTTGAAAGAAATATGATTGTTGTGAAAAATATAATTAAATGTTTAGAGACTCAAAATAATTCTCAGATCATAATTACAAAGTCAAATGCTGATTTTGGGGGATATCAAATCAACAATTTTTTAGATGAAATCAAAGACGTTAATAATTCAAGATTTAAGATGTTTGAAAATTTGGGTCAAATACGCTATATAAATATATTAAAACAAGTTAGTTTTATGATCGGAAATTCTTCAAGTGGAATTCTAGAAGCACCGTCAATTAAATGCCCGGTTATAAATGTTGGAAATCGTCAAAAGGGGAGATTACTTAGTAATAACATTATAAATTCTACTGGTGAATTATCTGATTTACAATCAGCAATAAGTATTCTTGATACACCAGAATTTATATCTAGTTTAGCTAAAACACAAACTCCTTATGGAGATGGGAATTCAACTTTTAAAATTATTGAAAAGTTGAATTCAATATATGCATTGATTTAAAAATCATTGGGATTAATAATAAAAGAAATATAATACATTTAAATGATTAAAGTATTAACATTAAATGAAGCAAAGGATTGGACAAATTACTTGAAAAGATTACCAATTCAATTACAAGATATTTATTATACACCTGAATATTACTCCATTTATGAAAAGTCAGGTTATGGAAAAGCTCACTGTTTTGTCCAATCAATTGGTGAAATGGTACTAATCTACCCATTTCTAATTAATGAAATTAAAATATGCAATACAAATTTAAAAGAACAATATTACGATATTCAAGGTGCTTATGGTTATAATGGTGTTTTGTCAAATTCTAAAGATATTCATTTTATAAATACTTATATCGAGAATTTTAGAGATTATTGTACAAAAAATAATGTTATAGCTGAATTTACTAGATTTAATCCTATTTTACAAAATGAATTAATACCCAGTCAATTAGAGATTGTTTATGACCAAGAAAATATTGTTTTAGATTTAAAATTGGAAAATATCGAAAATAATGAATATGAGCATTCCACAAGAAAGAATATAAAAAAGGCACTAAGATCTGGATTAGAATATATTACTTTTTGTGGGGGAGATATCACAAATGAATATTTTGAATATTTCTATGAAATTTATAACGACACAATGGATCGTAATAATGCTGATGATTTCTACTATTTTACAAGAGATTATTTTCACAATATCATTTCATCTATACCGCATAATTGTAAATTTTATTTTGTGACTCAGAATAGTAAAGTAATTTCCACAGAATTAGTTTTATACGGCGAATGCATAGCATATTCCTTTCTAGGAGGTACTTTGAGTAATTATTTTGAATTTAGACCAAATGATTTTTTAAAGGATGTCATAATTAAAGATTTAGTTAATGAAGGGAAGGAGTATTTTTGTCTAGGAGGAGGACCCGATGGAGTTATTCGATATAAGAAAACATTTGCTAAAAACGGAACTCATAAATTCTATTTTGGGAAAAAGATTCATAATCAAGAGATATATAATAAGATAATAAATATTTGGGAAATTGAAAATCCTATTTCATCAAAGATTCATTCAAACAAAGTTTTAAGATATTATTCGCACGATAGGTAACTGAAAATAAAAAAATAAATTATGGAAAAGGAAAATGGTTATTCTTGGAATCCAATTTGGGAAGATGTATATAGAAATAATGAATGGGGCAAATATCCTGGAGAAAGTTTAATTCAATTTATTGCACGTAATTTTTATAATAAAAAACGTGACGAAATAAAATTATTAGAAGTAGGATGTGGAACTGGACCAAATGTTTGGTATATGTCAAGAGAAGGTTTTGATGTTACTGGAATCGACGGAAGTAAAACTGCTATTGAAAAAGGAATTTCCAGATTAAAAGATGAAAATTTGAATGCAAACTTAATTTCAGGAGATATAATTAATCTCCCATTCCAAAATGATAGTTTTGATGGAGCTATTGATGTGGAATGTTTATATTGTAATAATACTTCTACTACTGAAAGGATTATGCAAGAAATCAAAAGGATTTTAAAACCAGGAGGTTTCTTCTATTCAAGAACGTTCACTTCTGACATGTACGTTGGAAAACATCCAACAAAAATCACAAAATTCGAGTTTTCAGATATTACTGAAGGACCACAAGCAGGTAGAGGATTTATGAGACTAATTGATAAAGACGAAATCAATCACTTGTATGGGAAATTTTTTGAAATTATATCTATTGATAAATTAGAATGTACAAGGAATAATTCGACGATGTTAATCAGTGAATGGATTATAATTTGTAAAAAAAATGAATAAAGTATTTATTATAGCCGAAGCAGGTGTTAATCATAACGGAAAACTATCAGAAGCTTTAAAATTATGTGACGAAGCATATAAATCTGGAGCTGATGCTGTAAAATTTCAGACGTGGAAAACTGAAAAAGTTCTTACTAGAAATGTTGCTATGGCTCAGTATCAGAAACAAAACTTAAATTCTGAAATTTCTCAATTCGAAATGGTTAAGAAACTAGAATTGAGTTATGAGGAATTTATGAATATAAAGATACATTGTGATAATATCGGTATAGAATTTCTTTCAACTCCTGAAGAGTCAGATACTCTAGAATTTCTATTAACTATGGGAATGGATAAGTTTAAAATTGGTTCTGGAGAAATAACAAATATTCCTTTTTTGCGACAAGTAGGTAAAATAAACAAAAATGTGATTCTTTCTACAGGAATGTGTTATTTGGGTGATGTTGAAAGGGCATACTATGAACTTTTAAATTATGGAGCAAAATCTGTTGCTTTACTACATTGTACTACAAATTATCCGTGTCCAATGAACGAAGTAAATCTTAGAGCAATGCAAACGCTAAGAGAAGCTTTTAAATGCGAAGTAGGTTATTCAGATCATACGTTGGGTATTGAAGTTCCTATTGCGGCCGTAGCTATGGGAGCAACTATTATTGAAAAACATTTTACGCTGGATAAAACTATGGAAGGACCCGACCATAAAGCTTCTCTTAATCCTCAAGAACTTTCTGAAATGGTTCTAGCAATAAGAAATATAGAAAATGCGTTGGGAAATGGAATAAAGAAACCGAATAAATCGGAAGATGAAATATCAAAAGTAGTCTTAAAATCAATTGTGGCAAAAAAAAATATTGTTATGGGAGATTTTTTTTCAGAAGACAATTTGACAGTAAAAAGAGCTTCAAATGGAATCTCTGCACTTTACTGGGATTTCGTAATAGGAAAAACCTCACTTAATGATTATAAAATTGACGATTGTATCAGCTTAGAAAATAAAGGATGAAAGATTATAAAAAATATTTAATACCAGATACATCTTCAATAAAAGATGCTTTGATAGCATTAAATAATTTACCGAGTGACATTCTTACACTTTTTGTAATAGCTAAAAACGGGTGTATGACTGGAACTTTAACCGATGGGGATATTAGACGTAAATTAATTATCGGGATGACATTAGATGAAAATGTTACAGTTGCTATGCACAAGGATTTTTATTTCGTCGAAAAATTTAAGGTGAATGTTCAGGAAATAAAAAGACTTAAAGAGAAGAATATAGTATTACTTCCCTGTCTTGATGAGGAGAGACGAATTGTGCATATTTATAGTTTAAAAAAACTGTATTCTATATTACCAATTGATGCTGTACTAATGGCAGGAGGTAAAGGTGAACGTTTACGTCCATTAACTGAAAAAGTGCCAAAACCATTACTTAAAGTTGGAGCAAAATCGATTATAGATTATAATATTGATCGGTTAATATCTTATGGCGTAGAATATATTTCCGTAACGGTAAATTATCTTAAAGAACAAATAGAGGATCACTTTAAATATGAACGGGATGGTATACAGGTGAAATGCGTCAGAGAACCAAAATTCTTAGGCACTATTGGTTCGATAAAATTTGTTGATTCATTTAAAAATGATACTGTTTTGGTGATGAATTCAGATTTGTTCACCAATATTAATTTTGAAGATTTTTACCTCCATTTTTTAGAGAATGATGCGGATATGTCTGTGAGTGCAGTTCCTTATTCGGTGAATGTTCCTTATGGTATTTTTGAGCTTGATGGAAGAGATATACAAGGGATAAGAGAAAAACCTACCTATAATTATTATGCTAATGCGGGTATATATCTTATAAAGAGAAAATTGTTAGAATTAATTCCTGAAGATACTTTTTACAATGCAACTGATTTTATGGAAACGCTTATTTCCAACGGACATAAGGTCATTCGTTTTCCATTAACGGGCTATTGGATTGATATTGGTAAACATGAAGATTACAATAAGGCTCAAGAATTAGTGAAACATTTATAATTAATACGTTAATTTTAAGTGTTTTAGGATATCATGAATATTTATTTTCTTATAAAGAAAACCTCGTAAATTGAAATCATAAATAGATTTAAATATTAAGATAATGAATATATTAATTGTAGGTAATGGTTCTATTGGGAAACAACATGTTACTAATTTAATAAAGCTTGGTATTAAGCCAACTGTTTTTACGCAATATCCAGATTATAAATCAGAAGTCCATTATATTAAATCATTAAATGATATTGAACACGTTGATATAGCAATTATCTGTACTCCAACTTTTAAACACTTAAACGATTTTAAAATGATTGTGAGAAAATTTAATATAAAGAAAGTGCTAATTGAGAAACCAATTGCAATTAATACTTCAGAAGCACTTGAAATAAAAAGGATTTCAATTAATAATGGAATAATTGTTTATGTGGCTTTTGATATGCGTTTTATATCAAAACTTCAATATGTAAAAAAAAACATACAAAAAATAATTCCTGAAATCAGATTAGTGAAAATCCATTGTGGTCAATATTTACCAGAATGGAGGCCAAATTCTGATTATAGAAATTCATATAGTAGTATTAGGGAAAAAGGTGGTGGGGTTGATTTAGACTTAACTCACGAAATTGATTATATGTTGTGGCTGTTTGGTACCCCCAAAAATATTGAGTATATAAAAACCGATAAAATATCACAACTAGATATTAATTCTCCTGATTATTTTAAAGGTATATATAAATACAACAACTTTATCGTTGACGTTGAACTTGATTATTTTCGAAAACTTGATAGAAAGATGACCATACTTGGAGAAAATAAAAATTTAGTAGAATTAGACTTTATAAAAGACAATCTGATTTTTTGTAATGAAGATGTTAAAATTGATTTTAATAATATAAAAAACACATTAGGAGCTGAATTACTTGAATTTTTATCAGATGATCATCCTCATTACTTATGTACCCTCGATGAAAGCATTGAAGTTTTAAAAATGATAAACCAATAATTATGTATAAAGGGAAAAGTATTATAGCTACGATTTGTGCTCGTGGTGGCTCAAAAGGGGTTAAAAATAAAAACATAAGATTACTCAGGAATAAACCATTAATAGAATATTCTTTAGAGTTAGTTGAACAAAGTTTTTTGGTTGATGAATACATTATCTCTACAGACAGTGATGAGATAATTAAAGTTGTAGAAAATTTAGGATATAAAATTGAATTTAAAAGACCTGCAGAATTAGCTGATGATAATGTATCTAGAATTGATGCAATACAACATGCAATTTTATGGAAAGAAAAAAAAACAAATATTTATTATGATATCATTGTAGATTTAGGCGTTGCAACTCCTCTAAAAACAGTTGTTGATCTAGATTCTGCAATTAAATTATGTATCGATAATAATGTTGAGAATGTATTCAGTGTATGTCCTTGCGCAAAAAATCCATATTTTAATATGGTTGAAGTTATTGAAGGAAAAGTTAAATTAGTAAAAGAAACCTATGAAATAATTGCTCGTCAAAAAGCGCCTTTAGTATATGAAATGAATGATGGGTTAAATATATGGTCTCATAAGACTCTTTTCTCTGATAATCCTCAGTTTAAAAAATCTACTAAAATTTATGTAATGCCACGTGAAAGGAGCATAGATATAGATGAAGAAGAAGACTTTAGAATAGCAGAAATAATATTAAACAAAAAAATTAAATGAATTACGATAATACAACATTACTTATAAATAAAACAGTTATAATCGCTGGAGGGTTAGGCAGGATAGGTAAACGATTTATAGATACTGTGATTGAAAATGGCGGTATTGCAATCATTGCTGATATTTCTTTCGAAAAATATAACCAAGAAAAAAAACAGAATTGGCTTAATAATGAAAAAGTTGATTTTTGTCTGTTAAATGTTAACTCAAAAAGTAGCATAATTGAATTAATAAAATTTGTATCAAAAAAATATGGTAAAATTGATGCATTTGTAAATACTTCATTTCCTCAAACAAAATCACTAGATTGCTTATTTGAAGATCTAACATATCATGATTTTTGTGAAAATATAAATATACATTTGGGAGGTTATTTTCTCTGTGCACAACAAATGGCTTTGTATTTTAAAAAACAAGGTTATGGGAATATTATTAATGTTGCTTCTATCCAAGGAGTTGGAATGCCAAAATTTGATACTTATGAGGGGGTATTGATAAATGGTAGGCCAATGAATAGCGGTATTGATTATACATGTAATAAGTTTTCAATTATTGCTATGTCAAAATATATTGCTAAGTATTTTAAAGGCTATGATATCAGATGTAACTGTATTACTCCTGGTGGAATTTTAGATAATCAACCTATAGTATTTCTAGAAAGATATAAGAAGTATTGTTCATCGAAAGGTATGCTTGATAGTGAGGATCTAAAAGGCGCATTATTACTATTGTTGTCTGATGGCTCGAGATATATCAATGGACAAAATATCATTGTTGATGATGGATTTACCTTATAGCACTCTTAAATAAAAAAAAATCTAATTTTTTTTTATTTAATTACAATTTTATTAGTTATTTATCACTGTTATCAGGCAAAACCAGTATTCGTTAAATTATATATTTAAACTCGCTGATATTCTGCCTGTACATTTTAAATTTGAAAGAAAGCTCATTCCAATTATGGGAACAATGAATTTTTATATTTCATGTGTTGTTAATTTTTAAAATTTATTGATCACATGGAATGACTAAAGACGAAAATATTTGTGTTTCAATAGATGATAATGAAATAATTAGTGTCGTAGAACAGTATAGTTTAGAAGTTCCTTTTAAACGTCTGGATTGTTTGGCAACAGATACTGCAACATCGAATGATGTACTTTTCATGCAATTGAATATTCTGAATCACAAGTAAAACAATACGATATTATTGTTTTGTTACAAACAACTTCTCCTTTAAGACGAAAAAAGCAAGTGCAAGAAGCATAGGCTTTGTATCATAATGATTTGGATATGGTAGTTTCAGTCAAAGAATCTCATGCGCTATCTATATTATTTAATGAAAATTTACAGGGGCTTTCTTGAAATGAGTTTCAATAAGACGCGAGTCAGACTTCAGGATATATCTTCCTTTATGAATATAATGGTGCAATATACAGCATTAATGTTGAAAAGCAGGCCAATTCTCTTGCTGAATTTATTCATATTAGAAAATACGTGATGGCTGAACTTACATCTGTTGATATTGACAAAATGTTAGATTGGTTTATTGTAGAAAATTATGTATAAGCAAATAACTTATTTCCATTTATTTAGAATATGGGATTTAACGTAAAAGAAACATTACTAAATTCCATTTGGTTTGGCGTGATTCCCAAAATAGGTACAGTACTTAGTATTTTAATGTTACCAGTTATAACGCCTTTTTTAACGGCGAATGATTATGGTATTTGGGGTATTATAACTTCATATACAGGAATTGTTTTAGCAATAAGCTCTTTAGGACTCCATGTTCATCTAACTAATAGTTATTATGAATATGGTAATCATTATAAAATCGTATGGCGTCGATTATTTTTTCTGATAACAGTTTCAACTATAATATGTTCAGTAGTAGTAGTCATAATCCTTATTGCCACATTAAAAGAGATTCCTTTAAATAAAAGAATTTTAGTTTCTTTATTGAGTGCTTTTCAAATTCTATTATATCCTAACATATTAATTGCGAATCACATTTATACTCTCAAATCAAATCCAAGTCCTTTGGTTTTGAGAAATCTTTTTGCAAGTATATGTGGTATTTTGATATTATTTGTTTCTGTTTATTATTTAAGGCTTGGGTTTTTAGGATTTGTCTTAAACTCTGCCGTAACAGCAATTATAGGATTCATTCTTTTCATTAAACCACTGTGGATAAAAGAGCATATAATACCGACTGTTGAGATTAATAAGAAAAGAATAAAAAACTGGTTCAAAATTGCAGCGCCTGTTATACCTCATGCTTTAGGTTTTACTTTATTAACCTCATCTTCACGCATTATCATGTCGCTTTATGGCATCCCTCTTAAAGATATCGGTATTTATTCTAATGGATATACTGTTGGTGATTATTTGACAATAATAACTACTGCATTAACTGCATCTCTTGTCCCTCTAATGCAAACTCAGTATAGGAGTGGAAATTTTAAAGGATATAGAAACTTATACTACTTCAGTCAATCGATTGCTCTAACTGGAATTATTCTATTTTCTATTTGGATGCCGCAAATATATAATTTACTAGTAAGAAATATAGAATTAAATGTCGCTCATTCTGTTGCAAGTTATACTTGTTTTGCAAATGCAATCTTGCCATTATATATTTTTATGTCTGGTGTAACCTTTATTGATAAAAAAACGACACAAATTCTTTGGCTGGTTTTTGTTCCGAGTATTTTGAATATAATCTTGAATATTATTTTATTGCCAATCTTAGGCTATAAAGGTGCAATAATTTCAGCCGTTATCTCTTATTGGAGTCAGGCATTAATACCATTTTTTAGCCAATATCATAAAAATAAAACGAAAATGTGGTTAGGCAATAGGTTAAAATTAGTAGGACTTCTAGTCATTCTTGCAACTAGTTTATTTCTGTCAAATATAATTTCAGTGGAATCCATATTAATTAAATTAATATCATCATCATTACTGATGATTATGTTCTCATTTTTCCTTTTAAAAATTGTTCCACGATTAAAAGAGAGCATAATAAACTAAAATTAGTATATCTAATAATTTTTGTTTCAGTATCAGATTTTCACTTATAAAGTTATCTCAAAAAAAAATAATTATTATGAAATATTTAGTATATAATTCATCTTCTTTACTAAATCCACATTTTGGTGTTATGCTGGATGAAGCTGAAAGACTATATAAAGAAGGGAATGAAGTAATATTTGCATATTGTGCGGGTATTATGGATACATGTGATTCGAATATGCATACAAATCAAAATATCTGTAAACTATGTCGATATATTTCAAAAGTAACATTACGAAAATTGTCGGATGGCATCTCTATTTTACCATTATGCAACAATAATAGTTACAACAATAAAGAATTCAATTTTGTGAATGAGTTGGATATTAAAAATATTCAATATAAAGATGTTATGATTGGTTACGCCGTTTTGTCATCATATATTACGTATACAAGGAATCCAAACCCACTAATGGATATAAATAATAATAAAAAAATCTCTTATTTATTGAATCAATGTGCGCGCTTAGTTGATAAAACCGATGAAATAATTGAAGATATTAATTTCGATGCGGTTTATTTATATAATGGTAGATTATTTGAAACTAGGCCTTTAATGGACCTGTCTGTAAAGAAAGGTATTCCTTTCTACTGTAACGAAGTAAAAGGTGGTCCTCGTTCAGATGAATCCTACCTGAAAGTACAATTTAAAAACTCTTTATCTCATGATGTGAAAAATAATTATGAACGTATAAAGTATGTTTGGAATAATAGTTCGTTAAGTGATAGCGAAAAAAGAGAAATCGGCGAGTCGTTTTATACTAATAGAAGAAACGGTATACCAGCAGGAGATATAGTTTATACGAATAGTCAAATTGAAGGAAAATTGCCAGCTGGTTGGAATAATGAAAAAACAAATATTGTTTTTTTTAATAGTTCTGAAGATGAGTTCTCTGCATTAGGAAAAGAATTTGATCAATATTCTTTGTTCCCTTCTCAATTAGAAGGTATTGAATCGATTATTAACTTTTTTCAAAAAGATGATAAATATCACTTTTATTTAAGGGTGCATCCAAATTTACGAAATGTTCAATTTAGTTATCACACAGAATTATATCTTTTACCTAATAAATATAAAAATATTACAGTTATTCCTGCAGCTGACAGTGTTAGCACTTATGACCTTATGGATAAAGCGGATAAGATAATAGTATTTGGATCAACAATGGGAGCGGAGGCATCATATTGGGGACTTCCTGTAATACTCTTAGCAGGATCTTTCTACTATTTTTCAGACATATGTTATATTCCTAACACAATAGAAGAACTTAGGTCTCAAATTGAATCACCATTACCACCTAAGAATAAGGAAAACGCTATTCGTTATGGATATTATCTGTTAGATGATAAAGTTTTGGCAAGAGAATCGGAATATATGCATTTTTCACCTAAATTGGTTCGACTATTTGGTAAGTCATTCTATGTTTTTCCATATTTATCCATCTTGCATTCGTCATTACTAATGAAATTTTTCATTACTTTTTTTTTAAAGTTTTTCAAAAAAATAAATATACATAAATAGAACAATGTTCGTACTTCTCTATTTCATTGTCATACTACTATTTATTCGAAAATCTAGATCTGTTGCGATAATATTGGTATTGCTGCATATTTTATCAAGAGTTGCTGCTATTATTATAGACCGAAATCCTACTATAAGTACAGTCTTTGATTTTTTTAATGTGGGATTTACATTAATTACATTAACTATAATAATATATTCATTTGTAAAATATGGTAAAGTATCTGAAATAGTGATGTGTTCTCCTAAAAAACTAGATAATGTATCGAGATTAGTTTTTATCCTTTCTTCTTTTTCTCTAGTAGTTTCTTTTTATGTGGGATTCCATACTTGGTTTTCAGTTAATGATTTTGGAGCTTTTAAAAATGGGGGTGAAGCTGAAACCTTACTATATGCACTACCTATCAGCCATTCATTTATTACATTATCTTCCATTTTTTCCCCATTTGGGTACCTTGCTTTAGGTTTTCATTTTTTATATCTTTACAAAAAAATGTATAAAAAAGCGTTGTTATTCTTTATAATGTCTCTAAGTATTCCTATTTATGGTCTAACAACTTTTTCAAGATCCAGTATTGTTACATATATATTGTTATATATTGTTTATACAGTTTTAATTTATACAGCTTTATCAAAAGATGGACGTAAGATTCTTAAAAAAGGAATTGTTGCTATTATATCTTTTGTATTAATTATATTTATTTCCATAACGATAAATAGGTTTAATCAGGATCAAGCATTGTATTCTGTAATTACAGAATATTCAAATTCTTCAATAAAAAATATAGCTATTTATAGTGTATTAGATTATGTTGGACAATGGTATGAAAATGGCATTACTGTTTTGAAATCATATACTTTTAACCCATCATATGGACGATTATCTAATTCTTTATTTTATTGGTTAAACGACGTGTTAAATCTTCATTTAGGAGATGGCTTAACGGCGCTTCAGGTTAGACAGCAGCTTTTCCCTAACTCTAACCATTGGGCTGGTTTTTTGGGCTTAATAGCACTTCTTATTTATGATTTTGGTTATGTTGGAACGTTTTTATTTTCTTTGTTATTTTATACAATTATAAAACACTTTGCGCCAAAAGAAGGACGGATGAATTCAACTTCAATTTTGCTTTTTGGAGGACTGATTATGCTACCTTTGATGTCTTTTATAGGTAATGAATTGGAGAGCGTTAATTACCATTTAGAAATTGTTTATTCAATTATTATATATATGTATTTGAAAATGAGCACTAATGTACAGACTAAATCTTAATTTAAAAAAAATAAAAAATAAATGGTCGCAATATCCTCAAGTCAAAATCACGGTGGAGCTGATTTAGTTTTTTCAAATGTTGTTAATATAATTAATCAAGTTGATCTAGTTTTTATTCATTGTAATAACATCTCAACCTTTAAACCTGAAAAAAAAATAATCAAACATTTTTTTTTTAATTTAAATCGTACATCAAAATCTATTATAAAGTATTTTTTTTACTATTTCTGGGTTGAGAATATATTTTTTTATAAACAAGTAAAAAAAAACGAAGTTGTCTATGTAAATGATTTTGTACCGCTATTAAGCCTTTGCTTCTGCAAAATATTTAAAAGAATTAAAATCACTCTTCATTGTCATAGTGCTTTTAAAGAAAATATTAAAAATCGCTTTATAACAGGGCCTTTTATTGACATAATGACCGAACAGATTATTGCGCCATCATTATTTCTTAAAATAAATTTATCCAAATTGTCAATAGAAGAAGATAAAATTTCCATTATACATAATGGAATAAAACCATTACCAAGAATAAAAGTTCCGAAATGTTCAAATTTGACTATTGGTTTATTTGGGGCTATAGCTCCTCTGAAAGGTCAAAAAGTATTATTCAACACAGCTTCGGTGATGAAAAAAAAAGGCATAAATTTTAGTTTTTTATATGCAGGTCAAATTCTTGATTCGACATATCATAAATCACTATTAGATACTTATAAAATATTGATTTCAACACAGTATGTCCGTTACTTAGGTGATCTTGATAGAGAAAATCTTGCGAAATCTATGGCAGAATGTGATATTGTTCTTTGTATATCTGTTGAAGCAGATGTGTTGCCAACAGTATTACTTGAAGCAATGAGTATTGGGAAGTGTGTAATTGGTACAGAAATTGGAGGAATTCCAGAAATAATAAATAGTTCTAATGGTATTCTTATTCCTCCAAATGATGTTAATGCTCTTGTTGAGGCAATAGAGCGGTTAAATAATTCCCCAACCCTAATGAATGAGTTTTCCATCAAAGCATTGGCTACATATGATGAGTTATTTTCATGGGAACGATTCGCGAAGGAAATTGATAAATATTTTGGTGTGAAAGCTGACTTATTGTTAAGTCAATAAGACCATATTAAACCAAATTAATATAGAAGATGAAATAATAATTGTTGATGATCGTTCGAAAGATAATACAATAAAAATAATTAATTAATAATATTTGTGATGATATAGTTAAAATGTATTTTAATGAAAAGAATGAAGGGCATGTTTATTAATTTTCAAAAGCCATATCTTTAGCAACTAATGAATTGATTTTCTTATCAGATCAAGATGATGTTTAGCTCAAAAACAAAATTGAAGTGACGTATAATAAAATTATTGAGGAATAAAGAGTTAACCAAAATAAACCAGTATTAGTTCATACAGATTTTATCGTTGTCGATAAAGACTTAAACGTTTTCGATAAATCGTTTTGGTATAATGCGAAAATTAATCTTAATATCCCTTTTACTTATAATTTCATGTGTATCCATAATACAATTACGGGGTATACATTAATGATTAACCATGCGGCCAAAGATGTCTCATAACCTATTTTCAAATATGTCCACATGCATGATTGGTGGTTAGGTGTAGCTGTTTCAAAGCATATTGGAGTTAACGACGTTATTCGGAAGCCAACTATTATGTATAGACAACATGGGAATAATACATTAGGTGCCAAATTTTTAATGTATACAATTTTAAAGATTAGATTATTCATATAGGTAGAATGAGAAGAGAGCTACATGATCAGTGGTTGATATTAAATAAAATGAGATATGGCTCATTCTTGAAATTTCTATTTTACAGATTAACCTATGCGATTAAAAGGTAATTATGCAAACGAAGAATAGAGCAATTGTTATCCCTATTTACAGGCCAAGACCAACAGATTATGAATCTTTATCGATTTCATCATTCACCCGTGCATTCAAAGATGAGGTTTTCATACTGGTATCATACAAAGAGTTGGAGTTATCTTTTTACAAAGAATATTTTTATAAAGAAGGAATTGAAATCAAGGTAGAATTTTTTGATAAAAAATTCTACAAGACCATAAACACTTATAATATATTAATGCTTTCCTATGGATTTTATGATCGTTTTAGGGAATACAATTATATTTTAATATGTCAGACTGACGTATACATATTCTCCAATGAATTGGATATTTGGTGTAGTTTTGGGTTTGATTACGTGGGAGCGCAGGCATTTAAGTATTCACAGAATGCAGATAACACCCCTCATATAATTGACGGCATATATAATGGTGGGTTATCATTGAGAAAAGTTTCGTTCTACTTGGATAATTATCACAAGCATTGGACGATTAATTTTGCTAGAGCAAATGCTAAAATAAGAGATAATATCTTTCTTAAGGCATTACTATATTTATGCGGTGTATATTATTCATTTTTCTGTAAGTATAATCTTCTTCCGCTTGTTACAATCGGGCTGATTAATGAAGATTATTTGTGGTGCTATTTCAATAAAATTAAGAAACCAACGTTTGAAGAGTCATTGGAATTTGCATTTGATATGCATCCTAAGTATTGCTATTCATTGATTCAAAAATTACCATTTGGTACTCATGCCTGGGCAAAAAGAGACATAAGTTTTTGGACTCAATTTATTGATATTAAATAGATATTTGTTTTTTTATAAACCAGGATCAATAAATAATAAGAATTGCACAAATGGAGAACCTAATAATACAAAATATTTTTTTAGTTTTTCTATAATTCTTTAAATATTAATTATTTGAGGATATATATAATTGTGAATTACCTTTCGATATTAAATAGTTGTTATTAAATAACATCCCCGTGTTTACAAACTAATTATAGTTATTTTGTAAGTTCTGTAATTCCAAATAATAATGTCTAAAATATTAATCATTTCTGCAGCTTTTCCACCAGAACCTGTTGTTTCTGCTTTGCTTTCGCGGGATTTGGCAGAAGAGTTAGCGAAAAATAATAAAGTTACAGTTCTTAGCCCCAAACCTACACGTCCCGAAGGATTTCATTTTGATAAGGAATATGATCCTGAAAATTATAAGGTTATTAGGCTGAATTCATATACTTGCCCTGCATCAAAAATGATTGGTCGTTTACGAGAAAGTTATAGTTTTGGTAAACATTGTGCTAGTTACATTAAAGATAATCCGAACACAATTGATTGTATTTATTTGAATTCTTGGCCATTATTTTCACAATATTTAATTGTTAAAGCAGCAATGAAATTTAATATTCCTCTTATAGTCCATGTTCAGGATATATATCCAGAATCTTTACTTAATAAAATAATACAAGGAAAATCATTGCTTTACAAATTACTTTTACCAATTGATAAATATGTATTAAAAAATTCAACTTCAATTATTGCTATTTCTGAGAATATGAAGCGAATTCTTGTCAGAACAAGAAATCTTTCGCCTGAGAAAATTGCAGTGATTGCAAATTGGCAAAACGAAGAAGATTTTATTAAGTATCGAAATATTAAGTTGAAAAAGGAAAATGATTTCTCAGAACCTTTTACTTTCATGTATTTAGGTAATAATGGACCCTTAGCTGGAGTTGAATTTTTAATCAAATCTTTTGTGCAAGCAAATATTTCGAATTCTAAACTAATAATTGCCGGTTCAGGTTCGAGAAAAAATACTTGTATTGAATTAGCAAATTCTCTTAATGCCAAGAACATTGATTTTATTCAAGTACCTGAAGGTAAGGTGCCTTCAGTTCAAGATAAAGCTGATGTAATGTTATTGTCGGTAAAAAAGAATGGTGCTATGAGTTCAATACCATCAAAGCTTCCCGCGTATATGTTTTCAGCTAAACCAATAATCGGTAGTTTAGATTTAGATAGTGATACAACTAAAGCTATAAAAGATTCAGATTGTGGTATTGTTGTTGAACCAGAGAATGAAATTGCATTAATTAATACTTTGAAAGAAGCTTCTAAATGGAGTAAACAAACCAGAATGAAAAAAGGGAATGACGGTTTCGAATATGCAATGATAAATTTTTCTAAAAATACAAATTTACCTAGATTGACATCGATTTTAAAAAGAACTATAGTAGACGAAAAGTAAAAAACAAGATATAGTATAGTGATATCTTATATAGACAGAAGGTTTATCTTTTGATTCTCTGCACCCTAAATCAACATTTGGAGTGTTAACAGAGCTTTGTAGTTTAAAATATTAAAATATGAAATATAGATTAGCAAAAATTGTTGATTCCAAATTTATTGTGGAATTGCATTACGTCATCAGGGAAACTTACTCAGTTGGAATATTTGCTCAATTGGGAAAACCCTTTTTGAGAAAATACTATAAAATAATTCTTAATGATCCGAATTCAGTTATAGTCTGTGCAGAAGACAATAATGGTGTAATTCAAGGATTTTGTAGTGCTACATTGGATGTTGAAGCACAAATGGCAAATATTAAAAGACATAAAGTTGGATTAGGGCTTGCTGCTGTAACATCCATCATTCGTAAGCCCTCATTAATAAAGCATCTAATCGATAGATATGATGTGATTAAAAACAACTCCACAACTAAAATTATCGTAACCAAAGGTGCACGAAGTGAATACTGGGTATGGAATGCATTAAAACCAGATTCTTTAGCTTCAGTAGAAATGTATTTTGCTCAATTAAATATTCTTAAATCACTTGGTGTAAAGGACATATTTGGTGAGGTAGATTTGGTAAATAAAAAAATATTGAAATTTCAACGTGCTAATGGTGCTGAAATAATTGACCAAATTACTTTACAAGACGGAAGAGAACGAGTGCTTTTAAAAACAGATTTAGTTAATTGGAAACCTAGAATTTAGAAAATATGAAAGCATTTATTTTTCCTGGACAAGGTTGTCAAAGAGAAGGGATGGGGCAAAATCTATATGATAATTTTCCTGAAGCAAAAAATCTTTTTGAGACAGCTAATGATGTTCTTGGTCGACGAATTACCGATGTGATGTTTTTTGGTGATGAGTTGGAGCTGTTAAAGACTATTAATACACAACCTGCTGTTTTTCTATATGAAGTCATCTTGGCTAATACGCAAAAAATAATTAAACCAGATATTGTTGCAGGACATTCATTAGGTGAATTTGCGGCATTGGTTGTAAATAAGACCATTTCATTTCAGGATGGCTTGAACTTAGTTCTAAATAGAGCTTTGATTGCTCAAAAAGTATGTGAAAAACATGAAACAGCAATGGGAGCTGTGATCGGTTTTCCTGATGAATATATTGAACAACGGCTTAAAGAAATATCAGAGAGTTCAGGAGAACCAATCTATTTTGCCAATTATAACGGACCAGGTCAGGTTGTTATAACTGGATCAAAACAAGGTATTAGAATTGCCTGTAAAATATTTAAGGCTGAGGGAGCAAAGAAAGCTGTACCTTTGGCAATTGCCGGTTCATTCCATTCTCCTTATATGGAAGAAGCTAGAATTGAACTTGGTGCAATCATTGAATCAACTAAATTTAATGAACCTATTTGTCCAATTTATCAATGTGTGGATGGGCTTGCGCATTCCAATCCTGAAGAAATAAAGAAAAATTTAATTGATCATATAACCTATCCTGTTTTATGGACTTCCATGGTTAGAAATATGGAGCATGACGGGGTATTAGAATTTTACGAAGTAGGTACTGATGACACATTACAAAAAATAGTAGCAAGAATGTGTCCGGAGAAGAAAGTATCATCAATTTGGGCATTACCAATTTATAATGAAATAAACAATTAATAATTTAGATTATCATGAATTTAGAAGAATTTGTAAAGGCATTTGCCGCAGAATTTGAAGAAACAGCTATTGAGCTATTTACACCAAAAACGGTGTATAAAGAATTAGACGAATGGAGTTCATTGACAGTCTTATCAATCATTGCAATTGTTGATGAAGAATTTGAAAAACCAATTACAGGAGCTGATTTGCGTGCATGTAATACTATTGAAGATTTGTATAATTTAGTTCAATCAAAATAAGTAATGTATAATCCCTATTCACTTGAAGGAAAAACCATACTTGTTACAGGTGCATCTTCAGGTATTGGTAGAGCTGTCGCTATTGAGTGTTCAAAATTAGGTGCGAAAGTTGTTATAACTGGACGTAATCAAGAAAGACTCAATGATACTTTTAATTGGTTAGAGGGTAATGGTCACATTGCCATTAACGCAGACCTGGCAATCTATTCTGATATTGAAAAACTAGTAGAAGCTTGTCCATTATTAGACGGATTTGTAAATAATGCAGGTATTACAAAAGTTTTATTTGTTAAGAATATTAAAAAGAAAATTATTGATGACATTTTTAATACTAATATTATTGCTCCAATTTTGCTTACACAATTACTAGTTAAAAATAATATTTTAAAAGATAAATCTTCAATCGTTTTTACTTCTTCACTATCAGGTGTTTATTGTGTTCATTACGGAGAATCTTTATACGCTGCTTCTAAAGGTGCTATCAGTGGTTTTGCCAAGGGAGCTGCTTTGGATTTATCCAGAAAATATATTAGAGTGAATTCGGTTAATCCAGGAATAATTAAAACCAATTTTTTCAATAATTTATTAACCGCTGAAGAGTTGGATGAAAAAAGAAAATATTTTCCTTTAAAGAGATTTGGAGAACCTATTGATGTTGCTTTTGCCATTATTTATTTTTTATCTGATGCCTCGTCCTGGGTAACCGGTTCAGACTTGAAAATTGACGGTGGATATACCCTGATTTAGTCATTAAGTTGGATTATTATTATTATAGGAAATATGCAAGTCTTTCGTCATGTGAATAGTATTTTCAATTCAAATACATATTTGATTACTAAATCAAAAAAAAATTACATTTATGTAGTTGATCCTGGTTCAGATAGTAAGGATGTTTTAGATTGGTTAAATTTAAACAATAAACAATTAGCTGGAATTTTATTGACACATTCGCATCACGATCATATTTATGGCATCAACGATTTGTTAGAATATTTTCCAAATGCTTCATTGTACATAACCCAGAAAATGGTTGAACCTTTGTTCTCTGCAAAATTGAATATGTCAGAATATATGGGAAAAACGTTTACTTTAAATAAATCCTATTATAGAAATATTGAATTTCTACTTGAAATGAGTAGCTCATTGCTTTGGAATATAGTTGATGTTTATGTATTGTCTACTCCTGGCCATACAGTTGAAAGTATTTCTTTTAAAATTGACAGATTTGTATTTACCGGAGATTCTTTGATTCCTGGAATGAAAACAGTATATCGAAAAAAAACGGGAGGAAATCTCCTGGATAATGAAAACTCCATTAAAAAAATATATAATTTATTCGTTGGAGAAAAGGTCCTACTACCAGGACATGGAAAAGAATTTACATTATCTAAATCTAAGCGAGTTAATACTTTTTGTTCATTAGATTCTTTTTCTGGTTTCAGCATGATTTAAAATTTAATTAATTAATAAACGGAAAGAATGAAAATATATATTAAGGCAATATCGTATTATTTACCAAAAGAAGTTATAACAAATGAGGATATTGTTAAACAGTTTCCAGAATGGACAGTCAATAAAATTGACTCAAAAATCGGAATATCAAAGCGATATAATGCTTCAGAAAATGAAACAGCCACAGATATGGCTGTAGAAGCTGCTAATAATTTATTTGAAGAATATTCATTTGATAGAGCGAATGTAGATTACTTATTGTTTTGTACCCAAAGTCCTGATTATTTTCTTCCTACTTCGGCATGTTTAATTCAAAATCGTTTAGGACTTCAAACTTCTATAGGTGCATTTGACATTAACCTTGGTTGTTCAGGTTTTATATATGGTTTATCAGTTGCTAAAGGATTAATTGCAGGTGGAATGGCAAAGAATGTACTTCTTATAACATCTGAGACTTATTCAAAATATTTACATCCAAATGATAAGGGAAATAGAACCATTTTTGGTGATGCTGCAGCTGCAACAATTATTTCAACCGATGGTTTTGCAGAAATTTTGAATTTTAGTTTTGGTACTGATGGTACTGGTGCAGAAAACCTTATTGTAAAAACCGGAGGTGCACGTCAAAAACAATTAATGAATGATCTTGAATTTGACGACTTTGGAAACCCAAAGTCCTCTGACTATTTATTTATGAATGGCGCAGCTATTTTAAATTACACATTAGACTATTTTCCACCACTTTTTTTTGATACACTAAATAAAAATAACCTAGATCAAAGGGATGTTGATTTATTTGTTTTTCATCAAGCAAATAAATTTATAATGACATTGTTACGAAAAAAACTTAAAATTGATGAAGAAAAGTATTTCTTGTACTATAAAGAAGTAGGAAATACAGTATCTTCTACTATTCCAATAGCCCTAAAAGAAGCATATAAAGGAGAATTTATCAAAAAGGGTTATAAAGTGATGTCCGCAGCGCCAGGTTTGGGCTATTCATGGGGTGGAGTTATTTTAAAATTCTGAAATTAAATGTTACATGCAGTTAATATATTTGAATATTTGCATTTAAATTAACTAGACCCAAAATATATTATACTGGAACGAGTTAAACTGATGATTAAATCAGTTAATTTTTCAATATTAAATACGACATAATAAAATATGAAAATCCCTTTTTCCCCACCATATATAGATGACTCAGTCATCGATGAAGTTGTTGATACCCTAAGATCAGGTTGGATTACAACCGGCCCGAAAGTTAAAGCTCTTGAACAAGAAATTGTAAAATATACCGGTTCAAAGCAGGTGCTTTGTGTCAATTCCTGGACATCGGGTGCTACCATGATGTTGCGTTGGCTTGGTGTAAAAGAAGGCGATGAAGTCATTGTTCCAGCTTATACCTATTGTGCTACTGCCCTGGCTGTCTTAAATGTAGGAGCAAAGCCTGTAATGGTTGATTCCAGCGAAGATTTCAATATTTCGGTTGATGCTATACGCGCAGCTATAACAGAAAAAACAAAAGCAATTATCCCAGTAGATATTGCCGGCTTTCCTTGTGATTACGATGCCATTATGAGTTTGGTACAAGAAGATGGTATTATTTTCAAATTTGCACCAACTTCAGATGTTCAAAAAAAGCTTGGACGAATTTTAATTTTGAGTGATGCGGCTCATTCTTTAGGGGCAAAATACAATTCATCTCGGTTTACGGGTTCTCAAACGGATGTTGCTATATTTTCGTTGCATGCCGTGAAAAATATCACGACAGCCGAAGGTGGAGCTATTTGTCTAAACCTTCCGGAACCATTTGATAATGAAGCTCTTTATGCTGAGTTACGTATGATGTCTCTTAATTGCCAGACAAAAGATGCCTTTTCTAAGAGCAAAGCTGGAGGATGGCGTTATGACATTATTGGTTTTGGTATGAAAATAAATATGCCAGATTTGAATGCATCGATTGGTTTGGCTCAAATTCGTCAATACGGTAAATTGCATTTGGAACGTAAGAGGGTTTTTGATACGTATGATGCGGCTTTCTCCAGGTATGACTGGGCTATTTTGCCACCCTCGGTAGTCGATGAAAAGGAAACATCCTATCATCTTTATGCGTTACGTATTAAAGACATTACTGAAGAGCAGCGGGATGCAATAATCGACTTGGTTGCGACAAAGGAAATTGCAGTTAATGTGCATTTCATACCCATGCCAATGCTATCGTTTTTCAAAGATCTTGGTTATGACATGTGTGTATGTCCACAAGCCTATAAGAATTATGCCTGTGAAATATCCTTACCTATTTATCCTCAGTTGACGGACGAAATGGTTACTTATGTGATAGATGCTGTTGTGGATGCTTATTATAAAGTTATTTAAGAATATTAAATGAAGCGTATTTTTGATATTATATGCAGTGGGCTTGGACTAGTAGTCTTGAGTCCACTGTTTTTGTTTATAGCCATTTGGATTAAATTTGATTCGAGTGGTCCGGTTTTTTTTAAGCAGGTGCGTGTGGGATTGAATAATCGAGATTTTCTTTTGTACAAATTCAGATCAATGTGTTTGGGTTCGGATAAAAAAGGCCTGATAACTATAGGTGGCCATGATCCTCGTGTTACAAAATCTGGTTTTTTTATCAGAAAATACAAATTTGATGAATTGCCTCAGCTGATCAATGTATTTAAAGGTGAAATGAGCCTGGTTGGGCCGCGTCCGGAAGTTCGCAAATACGTGAAGCTGTATACTCCCGAGCAAATGAAAGTATTAAGTGTTAAGCCCGGAATAACGGATTATGCCTCTATTGAGTATGCAGATGAGAATTCTATTTTGGGTGCATCTGATGATCCAGATAAAGTGTATGTAGAGACAATCCTTCCAGATAAAATTTTGTTGAATATGAAGTATATCAACAACCAATCCAATGCTGAATACTTTAAAATTATATTCTTGACGTTTTTTCGTATCGTGAAAAAGTGACAAATTTCTTTAGTGAACTTATTTTCATATGATGATGATAGAGAAGATATAAGATGTAATTTACTGGAAGCCTATTCACGTTTGTAGGCCTATTAGCTATATTGTTTTGCTTGGATTGTATGGAGTGGATATATAGAAAGCACCTGTTTCAGATAATGGCAAATGAATTGAAAATGCCGCATGTCGTTGTTTCTTGTATTTATTGCGCTTTACAGGGAGTGATTGCGATTGAATAGTTAATATTTTACCAGAACATATTCCACAATGGTTTCATACCTATGTAATCGAAAAAATCTCGAATGAAATGTTGTTACAGCGTATCCATTTTTTAGTCTGAAAAACGCGCCATTTCGGCACTTTTCATGAAAAATTTAACGTATTGGTTATTTTTTTAATAAGAGAAATCCTATGCTTAAAATCCTTATAATAATCCAACTTTTCTTCTTACCTATTTCTTACATTTATTCAAGTTCTGGCTACATCGGCGGAGATTTCCATCAGCATACAACCTATACGGATGGTAGCTATTCTTTTGGCTATTTAATGGATAGGAGTAATTCTTTTGGTTTGGATTGGTGGGCAAACAGTGAGCATGGTGGGGCGTTTAACCGTTGGGGATTAGTTTCAGGTTTGGATGTTGGATCGACTGTTAATTGGGGAGTGACGAGCCTGCCTTTGTTGGGTAGTAGAAATGCGTCTGACTCAACTGCTATGTGGCGGTGGCAATCGTTAAGAGATTGGGCTTTTAGGGACATGTTGCTTTGGAGAAGGGTTTTTCCAGAAAAGTTGATTGTGCAGGGGCTTGAATTGAATGTTCCTGGATTTGAGCATGCTTCGGTTTCAATTTTACCCAGCCAGTTCGCTTCGGTTAATCCAAATGTAAATGCTTTGGCCGAGTTTGAATATAAGTTTGACAACTATGATGGCGATACTTCTGAGTCTAATGGTTGGTTGAAAAGTACGAATGTAGGTCGTACAAAGGCTTTGGAGGCTGCGGCTTGGTTACAAAACCATTATCAGGACAGTAGCTGGATGATAGTTGCTCACCCTGAGCGCATTTCTGCATGGAAGATACAAGATATTCGTGACTTGAATAATGTGGCTCCAAATGTATTTTTTGGATTTGAGAGTATTCCGGGGCATCAAAAATATTCAAACAGAGGAGGTTATAGTTTTTTGTACGGTAGTTATGGTTCCTGTACTTATGGTGGGGCAGGATGGATGTGTGCAAAAGTCGGTGGTTTTTGGGATGCTCTTTTGAGTGAGGGGCGTAGATACTGGCTTTTCGCAAATTCGGATTTTCACGATGCCAGTACAGATTTTTTCCCGGGTGAATATTTGAAAAATTATACGTTTGTGGCTGAAAAGCACAACCCTAAAGCGCTGGTTGATGGGTTACGGTCGGGTAACTCGTATGTAGTGATGGGTGATTTGATTGATTCATTGGATGTTAAAATTGGTGGCGTTTCGTTGGGTGGCGTTT
>Ga0209125_1000250_pt1 | contig 80860 bp, 79 predicted proteins | sample BarGraIncub1131A_FD_184503 | JGI IMG/M metagenome (GOLD analysis project Ga0209125, IMG submission 184503) | Arctic peat soil microbial communities from Barrow, Alaska - Barrow Graham LP Incubations 11-31A (SPAdes) (version 2) | ecosystem: Environmental > Terrestrial > Soil > Wetlands > Peat...
CTTCGAATTCAAAACCACTAATAACCGAGGTCATTTGTGAATTTAAGGTTGGATGCAAGGAAAAGTAAATAACTGCCGCATCCTCGTCAATAATTATTTCAAATGACAGAGGTTTGTCATCAAACTCGATATTTTTCATGATTTTTTAAGTTACGTTAGTTTCGTATTATCACATTTATATATATTTGTAAATGGATAGCATTTTTAGACATTTTGACTTATTTGACTTATTTCAGTAAATATGATAAATTATTTTGTTCTTGAAACAAGAATTGTCCAAGAATAAAAAAGTTTTAGTAAAAACCAAAAGTTATTTAACATGAAAAATTCCCTTATTCTAAGCATATTTTTATTCTTAGGCAACCTGTCTTTTGCTCAGTCTAAAATTGAACCATCGCTTAGCGGTGGAGTCGGCTATATTACTGATAATACTGGCAACGGTAATTATGAGTACACCACCGGAACCATTAGCTATAAAAAAACCAACCGGCTTTACGGTGGTTTCATCGGCTTTACAAATGTGGCTGTTGTCTTCAGTGGTTATCATTTTACGGCTAAAGAATATACAATCGGTCCAAGCTTAATCGGTTGGGGAAAATTTTCGAAAAATTTCGATTACTGCTTTTGGGCAATGCCGGGATTTAAAATTTTCCGTGATCAAGGTCAAGCCGCTCTGTCGACAGAAATAGTAAAACAAAACGATCTCGGCACCTATTCAATTTTTGGTGCAAATATAACCGATGCTAAAAATCGATGGTTTAGAAACTATAAAATCCAAATCCAATACCAAAAGAATTTTTGGTCAAAAAGAATCGGTTGGAATGGCAGCGGCAACATTGTTGATGGTGTAAACTATAAAGCTGTTAACAAGGCCTACTTTAAATCACAATTTGAAGTCGCTGCTAAAAGATTTAACCTCGGTAAGCGAGGACGTTTAGAACCAAAAGTAGTATTCGGTCATTTATATGATTGGGGGCCACAAAAAAGTTATCTTGAATTCGGGAGTGGGGTCGCGATTTCTTTTACAAAAAATTCCAGATACTATGAGCCATGTAATATTCAACAACGAATCAGATATGGTCTCGAATTTGGTCACAGTCTCAGTGTCTTGGAATTTAACCTCGACCTTGTGGCAACTTACAATTTAATTATGAATTAAAATTCTAGCGTTAGGTCAACTAACGCTTTTTTTATTTGCTCCTTTCAAAAATCATCTTATTGTGATATAATTATCCATACTTAATAAAATAATTTCACAAATATATGGACTTAAAAGACAAAATTATTATCGTCACTGGCGCTTCTCAAGGTATCGGATTATCAACTGCCGAGTATCTCACTGGCCAAGGAGCAAAAGTCGTTTTGGCGGCCAGATCTGAAGACAAACTAATAGAGCTTTCCAAGAAACTGCCCGATTCCCTGCCGATAAAAATAGATATGACTAATCCTGATGATATAAAAAAATTAATCAATGAAACTCTAGAAAAATATGGCCGCATCGATATTTTAATTAATAATGCCGGCCAAGGTTTTTACACCTCCGTTGAAAATATTGATATTGATAGTTTTAAAAAAGTCATGGACCTAAATCTTTACAGCGTTGTTCTTGCTATGCAAGCCGTAATTCCGGTGATGCGCCAGCAGGGCGGCGGAATAATTATTAACGTCAGTTCCGCTGTTACTAAAAATTACTTCCCAGGTTTGGGCGCCTATTCGGCAACTAAATACGCTTTAAATGCCATATCGCTAACAGCCAGACAGGAACTCGCTCCGGAAAATATTTCCGTAAGTATCGTCTTGCCAAAAATGACTTCGACCAACTTCATGGAAAATTCTTTAGGCATGGACCCGGAAGTCGTGAAGAGTAGAATGAAGGGCCGGCTTAACGATATGATTATTGATACCCCGGAGACAGTCGCTGAAAAAATTGGTGAGTTAATTAATTCTGGCCAGGCTGAATTATTAGTCTAACTCTAAAATTGTTCTAAGTAATAAGCTACAAAAAAGACTTCTTCCATCTGTATATTCCACTTTATTTAAGCTAAAACAAAAAAACGACCTCCGACTCTTGTCAAAGGAATTTTTTTTTGTTAGTATCAAACATAGTTGTTATATGCGCCTATAGCTCAGTTGGTAGAGCAGATCCCTTTTAAGGATAAGGTCGCTGGTTCGAGTCCAGCTGGGCGCACAAAGACAAAAAAAATCAGGTTTCACGACCTGGTTTTTTGATATTAAATTGTACTTGACATAACTTAGATTTAATGATATATTAGCAAGTTCTTTAAAATATAAATTTCTGAGTATAAACGCAACAAACAAAGCAACCAAATGAGCAGTGAAATCGGAATGTTTACAGTAGACCAGCTTGAGGAAGTCATCGAAAGAGTTGGTGGATATGAAAGGGCTAAAAGACTTATCAACCATGAGTTAAAGGTAGTCGACATTGTCCCGCCATGGAAAGAAGAAAACGATATTATTTATCTACCCCCGGTTACATCCATCGGAACAACTGGTCCAGAGTGGATCGAAATACTTAAAGATAAGAATCGATGGATAGATATGAAAGGACTTAAAGCATTTTTTCTATCAGACAGTTTTAAGCCAACAAGCGGCGTAACTTACAACGTCGCCATCATAAAAGGCAAGCTGTTTCTCGACAACGATCGAACCACTGAAGGTGTTTACGTCAACGCAGATAACCACGGCTTCAAAGAGCTAAGCCCGGAAGCTGCATGTTTAATCTGCGTATCCCTAGACAGTGAAGAATTCCAGATACTTTGGAGAATGGGTATATGTAATATTGCAATAATGCACGCCCCTTCCATTAAAGACGCTGGCTACAGAGAAATTGAGACCAGGTTTTGTGTATGTTGCATGTTTGGTGGACACATTTCCATTATAGAACATGACCCAAAATTTGGAGTTGGAACATGGGGCGGAACCGACTCATTTGCATTTCAAAATTCGGTCACACTCAACAAGGGTTAGCAGCTATTTACAAATCCTTTGCTCAACTCTCTGTAACAACTATTACAGAGAGTTTTTTTATTGTTGAGCAGCAGATTGTGATATAACAGCTACTCTGTTATAATAAATATATGATTAGTACTAAACCTAAACCAGAGATAATTAAAGAACTGTATTTGAACGACAAACTATCCATGGCTCAAATAGCTATTAAACTTTTTATGTCTCCATCGTCAGTTAGATATTGGCTCGATAAAGAAGGAATAAAAAGAAGAAACATTAACGAAGCTATAAACAGCTGGTACACTACAAAACAAAATAAAAAACCTTTTAAACTAACCCAGCCCCTTACTGATGATTTAGAAGATTTAAAAACTGCCGGAGTAATGCTTTATTGGGGAGAAGGTGCCAAAAGTGGCAATGTTGTAAAATTTGTAAACAGCGATCCGGAAATGATTCGCACATTCCTATCGTTTCTTAGAAAAGTATGTGGCGTCCAGGAGGATAGATTAAAAGCCCTGATTCATATATATCCAGATCATAATGAAGCGAAACTTAAATTATTTTGGATAAGATTAACAAAAATAAAAAAAGCCAATTTTTACAAATCATTTCTCCACGAAGGCAAAACGGGCACCTACAAAAATAAATCCAAGTGGGGGACAATAACAATTAACTACCCCGACAAACTACTTCTAGGTCTATTATTAAACTGGATTGATGAATATAAGAAAAAATATTAAAATTGTAATTCACCACATTTACACAAAAATTTATTGTTCTACCGAAAAAGCCCTTGCTTAATTTATTAAAATCTTTTATATTATATCTTGTTGACGTGCCATCTTAGCTCAGCTGGTAGAGCAGCCGCCTTGTAAGCGGCAGGTCGTCGGTCCGATCCCGACAGATGGCTCCCATAAAAAATACCGTTTTAGACGGTATTTTTTAATAAAAACAGTGCATAACCCGTGAATAATAGGTTAATAACTGCTCCTTGAAATATATCCCCGCCTAGGCTAAGATATAAAAACAATAAGTATAAACTATGGCTAATCCAACTGACAACAAAAATCCTTTAGAGAGAATCCCTCCCCACAGCCTTGAAGCTGAGGAGTCTTTGCTTGGTTCCCTATTACTCGATAAAGATGCGATTATTCGCGTGGCTGATAGTATTCTGCCTCAGGATTTTTATAAGGACGCCCATAAACTGGTATTTGAAACCATCAAAGAATTATATAGCAACCAAGAGCCGATTGATATTATTACCTTATCTAACCGTCTTGAGGAAAAGAAACAACTAACAACTATCGGCGGACGAACTTTCTTGGCCCACTTATCCAATGTAGTGGCCACAGCCGCCAATATCGTTCATTACGCCAACATTATTCAGCGTAAGGCCACTTTGCGTCGTTTACAGCAAGCTGCTTCGGAAATCATGACTTTAAGTTATGATGAAGAACGGGAAATCGACGAAGTTTTGGATGAAACCGAAAAGAAAGTTTTTGCGGTCTCAAGAAAATATTTAAAAAATGCCTTTTTGCCAATTGATAGTTTACTTAGCGAAGCCTTTGAAAGAATTGATGAGCTCCACAAGAAAAGCGGTGGTGGTCTTCGCGGACTTTCAACTGGTTTTAACGATTTAGATAATTTACTGGCCGGTTTACAAAAATCTGATTTACTAATTTTAGCCGCTCGTCCATCAGTCGGTAAAACTTCACTCGCTTTAGATATCGCCAGACAAGCAGCGATTAAAAATAAAGTGGGTGTTGGAATCTTCTCATTGGAAATGAGTAAAGAACAGTTAGTTGATCGCATGCTTTGCGCTCAAGCCCAAGTTAATCTCTGGAAGATGAGGACTGGTAATTTGAGCGACAAGGAAGATGATAATGACTTTACTAAAATTGCTGATGCGATGGGTAAATTAGCGGAAGCACAAATATATATCGATGATTCCGGAACGCTTTCGATTATGGAAATTCGCGCTAAATGCCGACGTTTACAAATGGAAAAAGGTCTGGGGCTTATCGTTATCGACTACTTACAGTTGATGGAAGGTAAAGGTAAGTATGGCGAAAACCGCGTTCAAGAAATTGCGGAAATTTCTCGTGGCCTTAAATCAATTGCTCGTGAACTTAACGTTCCAGTTTTAGCCCTAGCCCAGTTGTCTCGTGCCGTTGAAGCCTTATCGCCAGCGATTCCTAAATTGTCCCATTTGCGTGACTCCGGTTCCATTGAACAGGATGCTGATATCGTAATGTTTATTTACCGTAAGGCCGCGGACCGAAGTTTCAATCCCGCCGACTTACCACTCGACGAAAGATATAAAGCCGAAATTTTTATCGCTAAACACCGCAATGGTCCAACCGGTAAAATCGATTTATTCTTTGATGAGAACACCGCCAGCTTCAGAAGCGTGGTCAAGCATAATAATAATGCGCCCGTTGAATTTTAATCATATAATAATTTAAATATCCCTATGTTTAACAAATTAAAACAGTTAAAAGATTTAAGAAGCACTGCTAAAACCATGCAAGACGCTTTATCAACCGAAAGAGTTGAAGAAGAAAAAGGCGGAGTTAAAATTGTCATGAATGGTAATATGGAAATATTGTCTGTAGTGATTAACGACGGCATGACCAAAGCAGCCATTGAAATTAGCGTTAAAAATTGTGTTAACGATGGTATTAAAAAAGCTCAGCGTATAATGGCCAAAAAACTGCAAGACATGGGCGGTTTTCCAGGTTTAAACTAAAACAAATGCGCTTCCCTCGTGCGATTGCTAATTTAATAGAATCTTTCTGTGAGCTCCCAAGCGTCGGTCCCAAAACGGCTGAACGTTATGTTTTTCATTTGCTAAAAAGTTCACCGGAAAAATTAGAAAATCTAGCCAAAGCTTTATCAGAACTAAAAGCTAATGTTACAATTTGCTCTAGCTGTTTAGCGATTTCCGAGACTTCCCCTTGCTCAATCTGCATGAGTACCGAAAGAAAAAATGGCACTTTATGCATCGTGGAAAATACTCAGGATATGCTCTCTCTTGAAGCAACCAGGCAGTACCAGGGGCAATATTTCATCTTGGGTGGTTTAATAAATACGATTGAAAACGTTAAGCCCGAGAATTTGAATATCGAAAAGTTAATCCGCCGCATTAAAGAAAATGGCCTCACTGAAATTATTCTGGCACTTAACTTCACCCTTGAAGGTGAAACCACTTCCCTGTATTTGAGCAAAGTTCTGGAAACTTATAATTTGAAAGTTACCCGTTTAGCCAAAGGTTTACCGGCTGGTTCCGATTTGGAATATGCTGACGAAACCACTTTAGCGACGGCTTTAAAATATAGAAACGAAATAAAATAAAAAAGGAGGTCAAAATGCTTATTACGCTCACCATTCTTCTGGCTTTGTCGCTAGGTTGGTTAGCAAAAAAGCTAATTAAAACCTACCCTAATTCGCCTCATCCTCGACTTTTCAAAAGAAGGATTAGACCAATTACTAAGCTAGCAGACTTGCTGATTAAAAAAATCAGCGAACTAATCAAAAAATCCGTTGCCTGAATTACAGGAGCGGATTTTTTATAAAAAAAGAGTCTTAACATTACATTAAGACTCCATGTTACTCGCATTATTTTTTGCGTAGTGCTTTTCTGCTAATGCCACAGTTTAAACCAGGCATATGCAGATTCATGTTTGAACCAGGCCCAGAAAGAGCCATAGTCCGCTTCAACGATGAAAAATTTTTTTGTCGCATCCAATTTCATTCTTTGCGGTCCATTGGGGCCATACAACCAGTTAATACTTTCTTTGCCAAGCGAGTCAACCTTGACAGAATATAGCACTTTCCCTTTTAAGACTGATACGGCTCCAAGGCTAATTCCGTCCATGCGATTGCTACGATTCGCAAAAAAGCAATGTTTGATAACTGTTGTCTTTTTATTGTATGACGCAACTGTCCAGTTGCGGTGGTTTTCACCGCTACCCACAATATGTAGCAACAGCAAGCTTATTGCTATAAACAAGCAAAAAAAAGTAGCCGAAAATCTGAACTTCCGAGGTGTTATTGTTTTCATGAGATAAAATTAATGTTAATGTTAATGTTCTTTTTCCTTTCACGTCAAACTATTTATATCATATTAATTAGTTTATGTCAATACTAGCAAAACAGCCACTTCAAAATATATCAAAAAACCCACTTTTTACAGTGGATTTTTATAAACAGTTAGGTGTTTAGAGTTAGGCAATAGCGGTGATTTTAACAGCGGTCTTAAGTTGACGATGACCGACAGTTTTCTTGTAACGGGTCTTGTTCTTGTATTTTACAACCGTTACTTTATCATCTTTAGCAGTTTTAATGACTTCTCCAGTCACTTTTTCTCCCAAAAATGGAACACCAAGTTCTAATTCATTTCCTTCTTCGTCGGAAATAAGTAATGTTTCAAATTTTACAGCAGCACCGGCCTCAGCTTCCAATTTTTCCACCTTGATGGTTTGGCCTTCTTTAACGCGGTATTGCTTGCCTCCAGTTTTAATAATGGCGATTTTCATAGGATATTTACTAATTTAAGAATAAAAATAGCCAATGTGAGCGGGGCATTGCCACAACTGGCTTAATATACTTCCTTATAGTATCAAATATTTGAAAAATGTCAACAAATAGATTATAGTAGTTAGTAGTCTATAACTAATCAAGATAATTATGCCAAAATTCATTATAACTGGTGGAACTAAATTGTCAGGAGAAATTGCTGTTAGCGGGGCCAAAAACTCCGCTTTAAAAATAATTCCCGCATCCATTCTTTCGAAAGAACCAATTACAATAAAAAATTTACCAGCCATTGAGGATGTCGATCGCTCTTTGGAGCTCTTAGAATCCCTTGGTGCCACCGTCACTCGAATTAAGGGTGGTGTTATTATTGATACCAAAAATGTTAAAACCACCGAGCTCGAGCAAAAGATGGCCGATAAGTTTCGCGGTTCAATTATGTTTGTCGGTGTCATGCTGGCTAGATTCGGCGAAGTAAAGTTCCCCCACCCAGGCGGTTGCGTTATCGGAGCCGGCGGACGACCGATTGATTTGTTCCTAGAGGGTTATAAGGCCTTCGGTGCTGTTATAGATGAAGACCACGGTCACTTCTACAATATTAGTGCCAAAAAATTAACGCCGGCTAATTATTTCTTCCCCCTTGTGAGTGTAACGGCTACCGAAAGTATGCTCATGACGGCTTCAATTATTCCGGGTAAAACTATTTTAAAAAATTGTGCGATGGAGCCGGAGATTGAGGCTCTAGCTGCTTACTTAAATAAACAAGGCGCTAAAATAACTGGGGCGGGTTCGCCAACGATTATTATCGAGGGTAATAAGAATTTAAAAGCGGGAACCTTTACCGTTATTCCTGATCGAATTGAAACCGGTTCCTTCGCTATTTTAGCCGCCGCTTCTAAATCAGAAATAACAATTACTCATTGCAATCCGGAACATATCATGACCTTGCTAGCCGTCTTTAAAAAAATCGGCGTCAATTTTGAGATTGGCGATACTTGGATAAAAATAAAAAAAGGCGGTAAGCTACTGGCTTGCGATATTAAAACTCACGAATATCCAGGATTTGCGACCGACTTGCAATCACCTTATATTGTTTTAATGACTCAAGCCGAGGGCACTTCCCTAATTCACGAAACTATCTACGACAGACGACTTATCTGGACTGACATGCTTTTTCAGATGGGTGCTAATATAACAATGTGCGATCCGCACCGAGCCGTTGTCCAAGGTCCGACAAAATTGTACGGCAAAAGACTGATCAGCCCGGATTTACGCGCTGGAATTGCCCTGGTAATTGCCGGTATCATTGCCAAAGGGAAAACAGAAATTGATAACATCTATCAGATTGACCGCGGCTATGAACAGCTTGAAACCAGATTACAAAAAATTGGCGCTAACATAAAACGAGTCGACTAAAAATATTATGTCAAAAAAAATCCGTGACTGGTTATTTGGAATTTTCGTTTTCCTATTTGTTACCATAACTATAATTCTATCCTTATACGCGACTGGCTATCGCTTTAATTTGTCGTGGCCGCTTAGGTTCGACAGATTACTAGTTAAAACCGGCACCCTAGCGCTTGATACCCTTCCTAAAGAGGCGACGATCTCAATTGTAAGTGAGACAAAGATAAGTTCAGGCTTTCCATTAATCGGATCAAAGAAAGAAGAAGTCACTCCCGTTAAAATAAAAAATCTTTTACCAGGGGACTATACTATTTCATTTACTCTCGATAACTATTGGCCTTATGAAAAGAAGCTCCATGTTTATCCGGAGCAGACAACTTTTTTAGAAAACGTCATCTTGTTTAAAAAAAGCTTGCCTCTTAATGTCTTCCAGACAACCCCGCAAAAAATCGACTATTCAGCCAACGACTCCTTTGCCTGGCTAGAAAATGATGGTAAAATCATCAATCTAAAAACCGAAGAGGTAATCTCATCTTCCCTGTCGCAAAAAATTAATTGGCTCGCAAACGGAAAACAGATTCTCGACGGTTCGAAACTTATTAATCTCGATAATGGCAACGTCACTGATTACAAAGCTTACACGGGTGATATCAATGAAGCCCAGATGGCTGGTAACTTTTTAGTTTATCAATCAAAAAATAATTTGGCGGCCTTCGATGTTTCGAGTAAAGCGACCACGCTGATTTCCTCAGGCAGTAACATCTTGGCGTATAATATCAATAACAATATTTTATTGTCAGTCGCTGCCAGCCAAACAAAAACTGAACTTAAAAGCTATGATCTAAATAGTAAGTCATCATTAGGCGCTAAAGATTTGCTGAGCGCCAAAAGTTTCTCATTTAATCAGGACAATTCCAAATATCCAATCTTAAGTGATAATGAACATAAAATTGTCTACATTTTATCGATTAATAGCCAGGGGGCAAATGTCGTTAATGTGGTCCGCGGCGCGACTGTTTTCAAATGGCTCGATAGCAATCGGCTAGCCTATGTAACTGAGTCGGAAATATATATTTACGATGTATCGCAAAATAAATCATACCTCTTGACCAGGCTAAGTGAAAAAATAAACTCCCTTGACTGGAGCACCAACAATTATTTGATTTATGCCACCGAAAGTACAATTGGAACGATCAACCTAACTAATGAAGGAAATGATATCACAATCCTCTGGCAAGGCAGTGGCATCTCCTCACTGCACTTTATCGATAAGACTGGAATATTATATTTTTCAGGTTCAGTCGGACAGCAAAGCGGATTATATAAGATGTCATTAAGATAAATTCTATAATAAAACAGGCCTTGATTTAAGGCCTGTTTTTTTGCCGATTAAAATTAATTTTGTTCTTTAAATCTGTCTTCTTTCTTTTCTGCGTTCCTAAGTTCAATATGAACGTCAGTCCAAATGTGATTTAGTCGATCACTTCGTTTCACGGCCTCATTAAGCTCGCCGGGGGTCTTATAGATAGTTAATTTATCGCGTTCAGCTTCTAACTCCTCCTTTAAATCTTTTAAGGATTTTTCTTTCTGATCAAACTCCAGGCGACCGCCCCGAAGTTCGATAAACTTTTTAACTGGTGCTAAATCACTGAAACCGTGATTAAGCGTAAAAGTTAATCTGCCGTACTGCTCATTATAATTATAGCCATCATAACTTCTTTCGGGAAAAATATCATCAATGACTTTAAGTGCTTCACGATGTTTGTGGGCCATGTTTTCCATGACTCTGTTATATTCGGCTTCAATCATTTTATATCGAACACTATAAACCTCAACTGGGGTTGCCACGAGACCGTACTTATTTCTTATGTCACCAATTTTTTCGGAAATCTCTCCACCCTTAGCCATCACTTCGTCACGAATCTCTTTTTTGGTTTCCTCGGTTACTCCAAGCACGTTAATTTTATCCTCAAAATTTTTGGCCGCAATGTAATATTTTTGTCTCTCCTCATTTAAAGCCGCAATATCATCTTTTTTGCCGCCCATAGTTTCGAGTCGTTCCTCCAAAGACAGGCCTTCTAAAGGGCTGACTTCTTTTGGCTCCTCCACAACTTCTTCATTTACCAGCGGCACTTCTTCGGTGGTATCAGTATTACTCGCTTCGGCTTTCGACTTCCATTTAAATGGATTAATCATAAATTCTTAGATTATTAATTATGACTTAATTATAGCCAAAAAAATAAATTAAGCAATCTTTTCTGCCATTTCCTTAATTAATCTTCTTAAATCTTCTCCCACTTCCGGATTCTTCAGGCCCAATTTAATGGTCGCCTTAATAAAACCAAATTTGTCGCCCGTATCCAGCCATTCACCTTTTAGCTTTACACCGTAAAGTGATTCACCTTTCTCCAAAAGCGCATCAAAAGCATCAGCTAAGCGAATTTCTCCGCTCTTGCCGCCTTTCATACCTGATAATATTTTAAAAATTTCCGGAGTTATAATATATAAGCCGACCGCAACTAAATTTGACGGCGCCTCGTCGACTTTTGGTTTTTCGACAAAACTTTTTATATTATAAATTCCGTCTTCAACTTCGGTTCCATCAATTACACCAAATTTTGAAACATCTTCATGTTTAACCTCTGCTAAACCAACAACTGGCTTACCGTATTTTTCATAAGCTTCGATTAGTTGTTTGACAGGTGAAACTTCAGCATCATATAAAGTATCACCGAACATAATTAAAACCGGTTCATCGTCGCGGACTAAATGGGCGGCGCAATTTATCGCATGGCCATCACCTAACGGAATTGGCTGACGGACATAAGAAAATTTAGCCAAGTGTTCAATCGCCTCTACTTTAGCAATCAAGTCTAATTTATTTTTTTCAACGAGAGTTTTAGATAATTCAAAAGAATAATCAAAATGATCCTCAATGGCGCGCTTACCGCGGCCGGTAACAAAAATGACTTCTTCAATTCCCGCCTCGGCCGCCTGTTCAACTAAATACTGAATAACCGGCTTATCAACTACCGGTAACATTTCTTTAGGCTGGGCCTTGGTTGCTGGTAAGAATCTTGTGCCAAAACCAGCTACCGGCATAATGGCTTTTTTGATTTTTAACATATTGTTTACTCCGCCTACCGGCGAATTATTTTTTTAATTTATTCCATTTTCGAAAATATCTAAAGGCGGATTTTAAATGTTCACGAGCTATCTTGTCGCTTAGTAATGATTTATACCAAGGCAGATTAGCACTTTGACGCATGTGATTGTGAACAACTTTAACGACGGGAAAGTAAACTACCGATTGACCGCGATTTTTTATCTGACGACATAAATCAACGTCTTCAAAATACATAAAATAGCGTTCATCAAATAATTTGTTATCGGATTCTAACTCAGAACGTCTAATCATAAAACAGGCCCCCATAACCCAATCGACTTGCAATACTTCTTCGTGACTCACCTTCTTCATTAAATAATGATTCAAGCGTGACGGAAAAAAATAACCAATTGAAGTTCGACGTAATAGTGGAATATAAATTTGCGGAAAGCGAGCGCAAGAATACTGCAAAGAACCATCTGGATTAATTAGTTTTGGGCCGATTAAACCAATGCTCCTATCAGCTTTAAAAAATTCATACAATTTTTTAATGGAATCTTTATCGTATACGATATCGGGATTAGAAATCAAAATATATTCGCCACCAGAATTTTTTATCCCTAAATTATTGCCGCCGCCCATGCCAAGATTGTTAGGGCTAACAATAACTTTAACGCCAGTTAAATCCGACAAATCATCGCCAGAATTATTATCCACGACAATAATCTCATAATTAAGGCCCCCTAAATCAGACTGTCTGATTGATTCCAAACAATTTAATAGTTTTATTTTGCTTTTGTAGTTAACGATAATTATCGAAAGGTCCATATCAAATTAAATAATTTTCTTAATTAGTTTCCAGTATAAATTAAAAACCGGATTAACTAGATGTTCCAAAATTGGATTATTGATTTCTTGAAATTCAATTTTGCCGACAAAACTGCTGGCAATATTTTTAAACGATTGTTTGGCCAGACGATGATATTCTTTTCGATTTTTCATAATCAAGCGCCAAGCCGATGGTTTAAAAAAATAGGCAGTCACTTTCATCTTAGTTGTGAACCAACCATTAATGATTGAAAAGAATAACATCCCGATATTCATAAACAACAAAAAAGGGCTAAGCAAAATCAAAATGTAGACTGGATAAAATGAGAAAAAACTAATCACCCGATTGCGTTCCATATAATACAGCATCCGGACACTGCGTTCAAATTCATATTTATGCCACATGATAGATTTTGGTGCCAGAACAATCTTGTACCCAGCCAGGCGAGTTTTTAAACTGATATCTAAATCATCATGATACATGTAATAATCGTCATTATAGCCGCCAATCTCTTGAAATATTTCCCGGCGGATAATAAACGAACAGCCGGAAGCATAATCGATTTCTGGATACTCCGATTTTAAAATCAATTCGGATTTTTTTAAATTATAATTATTAGTGAAGCCAAAAAATAAAAAATGAATCAGGTTTCCGGTAGTATTTACTCGTGGGTTTGTTTTTTCCTCTTCGTTTTTTGGGTACAGCATGATGAGCGACTGGGCAATGCCCACGCTAGCGTCATTATCCAATGCGACAACCAACTCCTTCAGCCAATCGGCTTCAAACTCCGTGTCCATATTAGCCGCCACTAAATAATCACAGCCATCTTTTATCGCTTCTCGCATTCCTAGATTGTTAGCGGCACAATAATTACCATCTTCACGGGGTAAAACGATTGCTTCAGAATATAAATCTCTTAAATAACTTAAAGACTGCTCCGAAGAAGCATTATCAACAATATAAACTTTAAAATCGGTATAGGTTTGGATACGCAAAGAGTCGCGGCAAGCCCTTAAATACTTGTTGGCATACTCTTTATAATTGATTAATATGATACCGACTTTTTTCATCTTATTTTTTAGTAATTAAACTGATTAGTGACCAGGCGCATTTTAAAATATAACTTTGCCATTTCGCTTGCCACTTCCCAAAATATTTAAGCATCGAATCTTGAAAATATTTTTGCTTCGTATTCAATTTTACTTGCCCAAAACTGACACCCACATAATCCAAACAAGTGGCCACTGGACTATACCAGACCTCGCCGCCATTCTTATAAATCTGTTTGCAAAAATCAACTTCTTCAAACCAGATAAAATATTGCTCATCTAAAATCGGCAAATCGGAATTAGAAATTTCCTGCCAGACTTTTTTATTTATTAAAAAGAAAGCCCCGCGAATCGAATCCACTTTTCCTTCTTGTTCATAATCAAAATTCACTGACATGTATCTATCTAAAACGAATGGCAAAAAGTGCGGCACTTTCAGAACAACCATAAGCTGGTCGAATAAAGTCGGAAATCGTCTGACCTGTTTAATGGTTTCGCCTTTTTCGTTAACTAGTCTTATACCAGAAACTACGGCTTGCTGATTATTTTTAGCCCAAGTTAAAGCGTTTTGCAATGTATCAGGATTAACTAACATGTCTGGATTAAGTAATAAAACATAATCACCGCTCGCCTGCTTAATCGCTTGATTATTGGCTTTCGCAAAACCATAATTATCTGAATTGGCTATGAGTTTAACTTTGGGAAATTCATCTTTAATCATTTCGACGGTACAATCTCCAGAATTATTATCAACTACAAATACTTCATACGAAAAACTCCCAGTCGATGCGTATATCGCTTCAAGGTTTGCATGTAATTTTTCTTTGACTTTCCAGGAAACAATAATTATCGATAAATCCATATCATTTAGTAATCTTTATTAATTTAGTCCGTTCTCCGGCACCGCTGATAATTTTTATCCTCGTTTTAGCAACATGCAGTTCCTTGGCTAGATATTTTATTAATTCGATGTTAGCTTTCCCTTTTTCTGGGGCGGCGGCAATCGCGATTTTATAAGTATCGTCAGCCATCATTTCCCGAAATTCGGTTTTACTGCTACCTGGTATAACCTTAACGGCTAAATAAGCCTCGCCTTTTTCACTCAGTTGTTTGATTATATTATCCCACATATTATTTGGCAAACATAATTACATTTGGTATATTGCGACCCGGACCCTCCATCAGTTCGTCATTATAGAATAAAGCCGCACTGGACCCGCCGTCAAGATTCAAGGCGTAATCCATTTTAAGCTGTTTCATTATTACCGCTAAATCATCCAGGGTTGCCGATCTAGCAATTACTAAATAAACAGTCCCATGACCGTTAGTCCCGTTATCCTGATAACCAATGGCATTGCGCCAATATTTACCATATAACTGTCCAGGATCAACCTCCCAAGTAATTAAGGCGTTTTTACCATCTTCAACCAAACGAGGTTTATTGCCAAGTGCCGCCTGCAAAGTAACGCCGTTTTTGGCTTCAAAATCGGCGACTGATTTAAAATCTCGGGAATCCTTAAAATAGTAAAATTTATTATTCGTATCAAAAACCATCATTGGTCCGGTGGTCCAATATTTTAATTCTGATTCATTAATTAAAACTTTCTTGGCAGTATTATAAACTGGGAAAAAATAATAATTAGCCGCGCCACAACCGGCGCTGGAACAAAAATAGGTACCGTTTATCCCCGCAAAGGCATGGGCCTTAAATATATAATCGGTCAGTGGTTTGGCTGAACAATTTGATTTACAAGTGGCCTCATCGGCTGTATCGGTAATTATTTTCAAATCGGGATCGCTTAAATCAATTTTAATAATATCAATCGAAAATGTGCCACGCTCAGTTTTAATCTTGGTATATTGATAACTGCTATATTTATCAATTGATTCGCTAAGTTCTGGTTTATGAATCTGGGCCAATTCGCTCGGTGTAATTTGAGTGGCGAGTTGCGGTAATAATTTAAATAAACTTGTCGTGGTACTAATATTATATTTTTGCAAATCAGACGGACTAACATACCACGCTTCCCCGTGCTGTTCAACTCTCAAAATTATTTTCCCGATAAATTTTTTGGCCAAATCTAAATTATTTTTTATGGCTGAGCCGAAGCTCGATATTTTTTTAAAATTAACTTCGCTGATTCCCGCAAATTTATCTTTAAAAGTACCGAGCGTTGTTTTATAATCACTTACCAGGGTGCGCTGTTTAGTAGTTGAACTGACCAGCCAAAATTCATTATTATTTTCTGCCGTGTAGACAATTTGACCGGCTAATCTTTGCGCTGTTGAAGTGGACGCAAAAACTGGCCACGAAAAAACAGACAAACTAAAGATTAATAAGATAAATAGGGGCTTTTTCATAATTTTATTGTAATTACACGTTTTCAGCCTATATGTAGTTTAGCCCCTTTTCCCTCTAAAATCAATCAAACTCAAAACGACAAAATACCCATCATTCGTCAACGTTTTCAATAAAGAAAAAATGGCTTATACTGTATATACTTAATTCTTTTTTAACAAAAAATTAGCTCCCTTATAGCTAAATTTAATTAAACTCTATGGTTTTGTCAGACAAAGATATTATTAAAGAACAAAAGGCTGGAAACATTACGATTGAACCTTTTAACAAGGAAGATGTCCAACCAGCCAGCGTCGACCTTCATCTGGATAAACATTTTTTGATTTTTAACACCATCGATAATTTCGTCATTGATGTTCGTGAAAAATCTGAAAAATTAATGACCTCTAAAACTCTAGAAGAAGACACCCCTTTTATTTTACAACCCAAACAATTCGCGCTTGGTCTCATTAAAGAGGAAACTGGTGTTTCTTCTAAATTAGTCGGCCGATTAGAAGGCAAGAGTTCACTCGGCCGATTAGGTTTAATCATTCATACAACGGCCGGATATCTCGATCCGGGAAACTCCTTGAAAATGACTCTAGAATTATTTAATGCCGGACCACTTCCGATCAAGCTATACGCTAATATGAAAATTGCTCAAATGGCCTTCGAATATTTATCTTCACCCTGCGAACGGCCCTACGGTTCCGAAGGTTTAAAAAGCAAATACTACAAAGATATGATGCCCCGGGCTTCACAAATGCATGAAAATTTTGTTAAAGAAACTGAATAATAAAAATATGGCCAACATTTTTGTTTACGACGAATTTAATCCAGAAGACACTGCGATGATGCAAGCTTTGTATTCACGAAGCGGTAAAAGTGTCGTGGAACACGTTGAAAAAGTAAAGCAGAGCGGATCAGGCAAATTCATGGAAACTTTTTATGTCGGTTACGGTCATGCCAGTATCGCTGATTGCGGCAGCACGACTTTATTTATTGAAGGCATTAGTATTCTGGGCGATAAAGCGATTCAGGATTGGAATTTATATAGCGGGCAAGAAACTAGCACCCGTTATATCGATATGAGCAAGCAAGCGATTATCGATCCGATTGGCACCGAAGGATCAAAAGCCATTTTAGATAATTGGATGAGTTTCTATATTGGTAATCAAGAAAAAATCCAAGCTTACCTAATGACAAAATATCCTCGCCAGGAAGGCGAAGATGAAGGCATGTATATTAAGGCGATTAAAGCCCGGGGGTTCGATACGATGCGCGGGTTTTTGCCAGCCGGTATCACCACTCAGTTAAGTTGGCATACTAATTTACGCCAAGCCTGGGATAAACTTTCCCTGCTCCGTCATCATCCACTTGAAGAGGCTCGAACTACTGCCGATGCAATCTTACAAGTCCTAAAAGAAAAATATCCCCACAGTTTTTCGCACCCGATTAATGATGAGCAGGAAAATTACCGCAGCATCACCACTAAACAACATAGTTATTTAAACCCAAAAAATGATGTTGTTTTCAAATTTAGCACCAATGTCCAAACCGAAGATTTAGCAGCCTATCAAGATATAATCGATTCCCGCCCGTTTAAAACCGGTTTGCCTAATTTCATGGGTGAACTCGGAAATTTTAATTTTGAATTTGTCCTCGATTACGGGTCGTTTAGAGATATTCAAAGACACCGAAACGGAATCTGCCGCATGCCGCTGCTGACCACTGAACTCGGTTTTAATAATTGGTATTTGGAACAGCTGCCGGAAGACATGCGACTTGAGGCCATAGATTTAATCGCCGCGCAAACTGAAGCGATTTTAAAATTAGATACGACACCAGAGATTAGACAATACTACACGGCTATCGGCTTCAATGTATACGCCCGAGTCAGCTATCCTCTGCCGGCAGCGATGTATGTTATTGAACTAAGAAGTAATAAAACTGTCCATCCAAGTTTAAGAAAGATTGCTCACCAGATGTACCGAGCGGTGGCCGAAAAATTTCCTAATTTAAAAATGCATATCGATTTAGATCTCGATGACTGGGATGTCAGACGTGGTCTTAATGATATTACCGAAAAATAAATGCCTAAAATAATTTTGGGTTTTACCGGCCTGGCGGCTAGCGGTAAAGAAGTGGCTAAAAAATATTTAGAAGAAAAATACGGCGCTGAAAATTTTCGTTTTTCGACCATCATGCGTGATGTCTTAACCCGAATTAACGTTGATATCAACCGCCAAAATCTCCAAGCGGTTTCACTATGTTTGCGTCAAACTTTTGGCGAAGATTTATTTGCTAAAGTAATTGCGAGTGATGCCAAAAATGCTACGAGCGATATCGTCGTTATCGATGGCGTGCGCCGTCTCGCTGATATCGCCCACTTAACAGAAATTGAAGGCTTTTATTTAATTGCGATTACCGCCGACCCCGTGCTTAGACATGAAAGATTAAAAAATAGGGGCGAGAATCTTGGCGACTTAGAAAAGTCATTTGCCCAATTCCTAAAAGATGAACAGCAAGAAGCCGAATTAAAAATACCAGAAGTCATGGCGAGTGCTGATATTACGATTAATAATGATGGCAATCTTGAAGAACTATATCAACAAATTGACAAAATAGTGGCAAAGATACAAAATAATTAAGATTCGCTTAAAAAACTAGAGGAGCTTCGGAATTTTTAATTTCGTGCTTTTTTTGTAAGCCTTATGTCTGTTAATCCAGGAAAATTTATCGTCATTGATGGCACCGACGGGTCTGGCAAGACCACGCAATTTAATTTATTAGTTGATAAATTAAGAGCGGAGGGTTTTGCCGTTGAAGTAGCCGACTTTCCGCAATACAATTCAAAATCCGCTGGCTTAACCGAAGAATACTTATCCGGAAAATACGGCAGTGCCGGCGAAGTGACTCCATATCAATCTTCAGTGTTTTTCGCCGTTGATCGTTATGATGCCAGCTTCAAGATTAGACAATGGTTAAGCGAAGGAAAGATGGTGGTCTCTAATCGTTACGTATCCGCTAATATGGGACACCAGGGCGGCAAGATAGAAAATTCCCTGGAGCGTAAAGTTTTCTTTAATTGGTTATACGAACTGGAATACAAACTTTTCAATATTCCTAAACCCGATCTTTCATTTATACTGCACGTTGAAGCTGAGGTTGCCCAAAAAATGGCGACTAACCGCCATCGCGAAGATTGGGTCGGTAAAACTCGCGACATCCACGAAGAAGATTTAAATCATTTACAGAAAGCCGAACAAGTTTATTTAGAAATTGCCAGAACCTTCCCTGACTTTAAATTGATAAAATGCACCCGCGAAGGCGAGGTGATGAGCCGAGAAGACATTCATGATTTGGTCTGGATATATACCAACCAAATAATCGGCGGTCGCGGGCATAAAGCAGCCAGCGGATTCAAGGCAATTTCCGAAATAATGGGCAATCATAAACAGATTGTAAATAATAAAGATATCTTCTTTAAAAAAGAAGAGGCGCCGACCTATCAACCGAGTAATATTAATTTTGAAACAGAAAAAGAAGAGGAAACAATTATCAAGGTAAATGAAGCGCCAAAGATAAGAGTTGAAAGACTTACCGCGGAAGCCAAGTTACCAACTCGCGCTCATTCAAATGACGCAGGTTTAGATTTGTATTCAAATGATTATTATTCAATTGCTCCATACGGACAAGCTTCGGTATCGACCGGTATTAAAATGGCAATTCCCGATGGTTATGTCGGTTTAATCTGGGATAAGAGCAGTTTAGCGAGCCAAGGATTCAAAACGATGGGCGGTGTAATTGATTCTGGATATCGCGGTGAGGTTAAAGTTGTATTTAAAAATTTAAGCGAAGATATATATAATATCGTCCCCGGGCAGAAAGTGGCCCAGATGCTAATTCAAAAAATAGAAACTCCGGAAATTGAAGAGGGGGTCTTTGAAGATAGTACCGAAAGGCAAGACGGCGGATTTGGAAGTACTGGATTGTTTTAAAAATTGATAAAATAAAACCGGCCTTGTGGTCGGTTTTTTTGATTAAAACGCCCCTTCCCTTTGCCTCATTTTTGCTATAAAATCAATATATATGAAATATGATGTCATCATCGGTCTGGAAATCCACGCCGAAATCAAAACCAAGAGCAAAATGTTCTGCTCCTGCGATAATAATAGCGACGACAAGGCACCTAACACCGCTGTCTGTCCAATTTGTCTGGGTCATCCGGGAACTTTACCGGTTCCTAATAAACGAGCCATAGAGCTCGTAATTTTAGCCGGATTAGCCACTCATTGCACCATCAATCGCGTTTCTAAGTTCGACCGGAAAAACTACTTTTACCCAGATTTACCAAAGGGTTATCAGATATCCCAATATGATGAGCCGTTGTGCTACGATGGCTATTTAGAAATTGATGGCGATAAAGCTTACATTACCAGAATCCACCTTGAGGAAGACACCGGCAAATCAACCCATCCTAAAAACGGCGACCACACCTTAATTGATTTTAATCGTGCCGGAACCCCACTACTCGAAATGGTAACCGAGCCTGTTATTAAAAGTGCCGAAGAAGCTAAAAAATTTGCTCAGAAATTCCAACAGATTTTGCGTTACTTAGAAATCTCTAATGCCGACATGGAAAAGGGCGAGATGCGCTGCGAAGCTAACGTCAGTTTGCAGGCTGAAGGTGCTTGGGAATATAAAGACGGCAAGATTTTAGCCTTGGGTGATAATAAGTTAAATCCAAAAGTTGAAGTTAAAAATATTAACTCGTTCCGTTCTCTTGAGAAAGCGATTAAATTTGAAATTGAAAGACAAACCGTAGCCTTAGAAAAAGGCGAGGAGATTATTGCCGAAACACGGGGCTGGGATGATAATAAAAATGCCACCAAGAGCCAGCGCATAAAAGAAACGGCAGCGGATTACCGCTACTTCCCAGAGCCCGACATACCACCGTTAAATATTAGTGATGATATGATTGCGGGAATCGAAACTGAGATGGGTGAAATGCCGGACGACAAAAGCGAGCGCTTTGTCATTCAGTATGGTTTTAAAAAAGATTTAGCTGATGTAATTACGTTTGATAAGCATTTAGCCAGTTGGACCGAAGAGGTAATTTCCGAACTCGATGCCTGGATAGACGCCCAAGGCGATTCGTTTGAAAGACAAGATAAAAAATTATCTCAGACGGCTGGAAATTTAATCACTGGTGATTTGCTAAAACATTTAAATGCTGACCACAAAAAAATTAATGATTTGCAGATCACGCCAGAAAACTTCGCTGAACTAGTCTGCCTAATATATTTAGGAAAAATTAATTCCAGCGCCGGAACGACTATTTTAGAAGAAATGTACCATAAGGGTGGCGACCCGGAAGATATCATGAAATCACTGGGACTTGAACAGATCGACGATGAAGCGGAACTAATTAAAGCGATTAAAGTTATTATTGAAAAAAATCCGTCACAGGCTACAGAATATAAATCGGGCAAACTACCGCTAATCCAATTCTTTGTGGGCAAAGTTATGGCCGAAACTCGCGGTAAAGCCAATCCAGAAAAAGTGAAAACGCTGCTTGAAAAATTACTCGTTGAATAATATTTAAAAGACTACCTATTGGATAGTCTTTTTTATTTACAGAAACAAATTTTATCTTCTAACAACTTTATAAATCTGGGCCAGCAAGTCTGCGGTGGTAAATGGCTTTTCAAGAACGCCTTTTATCACGCTGAATTCACTTGTTTTTTCAAGAGATTCATGAAACTCTGCAGGTGGAATCGGTAAAGCGGAAGACATGAGTAATACCGGAATTTTTTTTATGCGGGGGTTATTTGTCATTTCCTTGCAAACATCCATCCCGCTAATTTGAGGCATCATAATATCGAGTAACACCACGTCGTAATTGGGGTTTTGTGACATTTTATCTAAACCTTCCTGACCCCCATAGGCCGCGTCGATTTCAAAATCGCCCTCGCTCAGTAATAGAGCTTTAAGAGTTGTTACGGTACTAGCATCATTATCGATGATTAAAATTTTCATATTTTTTTATCGGGTACCGGCAAAGTAAAGTAAAAAGTTGCCCCCTGATTTATTTTACTCACTACGCCAATCTGGCCGCCTAAATTTTCAATATTTTGTTTACAAATATAAAGACCTAAACCCATGCCATCCTGAGAACGTGACAGCGATGGTTCAAGCTGAGAAAATTTCATAAATAATTTCTTTTGCATTTCTTCAGAAATTCCTTGGCCAGCGCCAACAACCTCAACTTTGACGTTCTTATCATCCGCCATTAAAAGATTAACCTCAATCGTTTGATTCTTCGGACCATATTTTACAGCATTATCCACAAAATTATAAATCACTTGAGATATCTTAGCTTTGTCGCTTTCAATCACCAGCTCATTTATTCGTAAATCAAACTCGACCTTAGACTCGGTTCTTTTAGTAAGCATGCCGAGCGATGTTTCAAGCGATTTAACCAAGGCGACTAAATCAAATTTTTCTTTGACGGCCGCCTCTTTTCCAATCTCGTTACGATTAGCGGTTAACATTGTCTTAATCAGATTGGTTAACTTTAATCCTTCCGTATGGATGATTGAAATATAGTTTTGATATTCACTTGGTATAGTTTCCGGCTTCTTCCCCATAACTTCCGAAAGACCGACAATTGAAATCAAAGGCGTCTTAAGTTCGTGGGTGGCAATGTTTAAAACTTCATTTTTTAACTTATCAACTTCCTTGAGTTGGTTAATCGTGATTTTTGCTTTCGTCAGTTCAGTCACATCAACCCCGGCCGCTAGTATCGATTCGGCTTCACCTTGTTGGCTTTTAAGCAGACCAAAATGCCAGATTATATTTTTCTCGGTTTTATCTTTAGCGATGACGACATTTTCCAGGGTGTCCACTAAAGAAACCCGACCAAACATAAAATTTAAAAGATTTTTCGTTTTCGTCCAGTCTTTTTTGACTACATATCCCTCAACCCAATCCTTCCCAATAGCATCTGCCTCATCAACTCCTAATAATTCTTCACCCTTTTTATTTATCAAAGATACCTGGTTGCTTGAGTCAAATATCAAAACAATGACTCCAGCCTCGTCTAAATACTGTTGAAGCTTAGCCTTTTCTATTTGTAACGAGCCCTCGGACTGTTTTATTTCTATATTATATTCCTGCAGTTTTGAGATACTGATTCTAAGCGACGAGACCATCATTTCAAAGGAATGCGCCAAACTGGATATCTCGTCATCGCCTTTTAGCAATTGCTGATCCATGACTACGCTAGAATTTCCGCCCATCACCTTGGCTAATTTTGTCAGCTTCGTAAGTGGTGAAACCAATTTATTAGAAAACTTTATAGCGTACCAGATAGAACCGCCAGCGGTAAATATTAACAAAAATATAGCGATTATTTGACTAATTGATCTCACCTTCTCAACCTCGACTTGTAATTTCTGCCCATATTCGAGTTCCTTTAAGAGCAAGCTATTTGCGTTATCTTTAACAAAGCTGTTTTTACTGTTGGCCGCCTCATAGCGATTCAACGCCTCCAAGTAATTGTCGCTTGATAAACTATTAAGTCCGATTTCGATATTAAAAAAAACATCATTGATGTTATTCTCAAGGCCATTAAAAGCAACTCGGCTCCCCGAGTCGACAATTGTTTTTTCCAATTTCGTTAAAGTCTGTTTGGTTTGGGAATAAACTATATCAAATTTGTTAATCTCATTTTTATCAAAAGGAGACTTAATCCGATTGTTATAAGCGGCGACCAAAGATGATGTTTCGTCGATTAAACTATATTCGGAAATCATATTATCAGCGAATGTTGTGTACTTCGATAATATTATATAATCGACAACAATAAAGAAGCCTTCCGAAATAAGCAGAACGATAATGATTGTAAAAAATGAAGTCAGTAATTTCTTTTTAATCCCCATATCTTATAATTTATTTATTTGGAGTCAAACCGTAAACTTCTTCATAAGTATGAAAGCCGTCTTTAATAACCGTGTCCATCATATTATTCTTATTCACGAGAATCGGCGTTAAATAGTAGGCCGGAACTAAACTTTTTCCATTGTCGATAGTATTACCAACGCTCGGCATCTGGCCATTAGCCATGTCAACCGCCATTTCAGCTGCCTTAAAAGCGAGAAGCTGGATTGGTTTGTACACGGTTGATGTTTGAGTACCAGCAATAATTCGTTGAGTAGCCGACAATTCAGCATCTTGACCTGAAACTGGAATTTTACCGGCCAATCCTCTTTCCTGAAGTTCTCGTATGACTCCTGATGCGATTCCATCATTGGCGGCCATCACAGCATTAATTGGTTTTCCCGAATCTAAATATTTTTGGATTGTCGTGTAAGCGACATCTGGCTTCCAACCATCAGTAAAACTATCAACGACTAATTTAATATCACCACTTTTTACTAACGGATCCAAAATATTCATCATGCCTTGCTTAAGTAAAATGGAATTATTGTCAGTTGGCGAACCGCCGATGCAGGCAAAGTTGCCGTGATTTATTACCGATAAAAGACTTTCCGCCTGAAGTTCTCCAACTTTCACGCTATCAAACGAAATATATAGATCAATATCCGTATTTTTTATCAAGCTATCATAGGCGATTACTTTCACGCCCGCCGCCTTGGCTTTTTCGATGACTGGCGCTATTTTTTCTGAATCTGCCGGAATAACAACGATTACCGACGCACCCTGGCTTATCATGTTCTCGATTTGAAGAATTTGAGTCGCGACGTCATAGTCGGACAAAGAAACGTTGACCGTCGCTCCTAACTCTTGCGCTCTTTGAACAAAAAGATCACGATCCTTGAACCATCTTTCTTCTCGAGTCCTGCCCATTGAAAAACCGATGATAATGGGTTTCTGATTAGTCAGATAATTTTGTCTCAAGGTCAGCTGTCTGTTTAAAAAATATAGCGTAGCCGAAACTACGACCGCAAAGACAAGCACAAGAATAATAATTTTTTTCATATTTAATTCAAAAAAATTTTGATAGGACTGGTTTATTTATTTATCGCTGCCAAAAGATCTTCTAGAATAAATGGTTTTTCAATTGCCCCTTTAATATTACAAAGCGCCCTGAATTCATCAAGTAATTCCGTTAATTCCTTGGAGGTAATTGGTAAAGCTGAGGCTAAAAGAATTGGAATATTTTTTATTTTCTCATCTTTAGCCATTGCCTTACAAACATCAATACCGCTAAAATCTGGCATCATGACATCTAAAATTAACAAATCGTAGGCGTTCGCCCTCATTTTTTCTAAACCTTCTTGTCCCGATGTGGCCGTATCAACCATAAAACCATCTTGACTCAAAAGAAGGGCCTTAAGAGTGGTTGCGGCACTCAAGTCGTCATCGATTACTAATATTTTCATAATGTTTATTCCGCGCTTTTTTGCTTAAAAATTACGGATTATATTTATTAATATTTGATCCATTTTTTGTTAATCTTGTCAAAAGTGCCATCATTTTTCATATCCCGAAAAATTGAATTTATTTTTTTAATCAAAGCATCGTTGCCAAGCTTGGTGGCTACGCCATAAGTCTCCCTGGTGAATGGGACGCCGACAATTTTCAAACCTTGATTATTCTTTATCAAATCAAGAGCCTGGATATAGTCTACAATAATTGCATCAAATTTCTGATTCTTTAAATCTTTTATGATGTTTGGGCCGGTATCTGAATTATTAAAATTTAAATAAGTTGAAATTAAGTTGTCACTGGTATATTTTTTAGCTTCATCGTATCCGGTCGTGCCCTCCTGAACCGCTATCTTTTTTCCAACCAAACTATTAACTCCAACCACTTCTTGGTTATCAATATTGACGATTATAACTTGGCCGCCATTAAAATAGGGATCGCTAAAAAGCATTTCTTTTTGACGCTCCGGAGTGATTGTAATGCTTGATACGGCTAGATTTATTTCTCCAGATTTTAATTTCACAAATAACTGATTCCAATCATAATCCTTAAATTCCAATTTTACACCTAAGCGCGTGGCTATTTCCTGTGAAATGTCTACGTCAAAGCCAACCGGTTGATTGTTTTGATCAAAGAATTCCATCACCCCATAAGGCATGTCGCTGCCGATCAAGAGCACTCCGCTCTTTTTAACATCAATAAGGGATTTATTAGTCGTGAGGTAATTATTATACCAAACCCAAGCCCCGACAGTTATTAAAATTAACAAGGCCGCGACGCAAACAAGATATATATTTTTTCTTTTCATATATTACAGACAGGATGAATGTCTTGTTACGCTAGATTAAAACTATCCTAAATTTAAAGTAATTGATTTAATTTTATCACATATCAGACAATAAATGAATCGCCCGAGCCGATCGCAAAAATCAGTCTTTACGGCTGATTTATTACTGTCAATTTTTGATTAACTTTTTAGCTTCCTTCAGTCCGCTCACCCAATTAATTACTCGGCCCTGTTTCTCCCATCTCTTAAACCAGGTTTTTTGCCGCTTAGCAAAACGATAACTGGCAAGGCCCAATTTCTCAACCATTTCTTCGTATTCCATCTTGTCCTGTAAGTACCAGCTGATATACCGATACTCTAAACCAAAAGAATTGAGTCTTGCCAGGCTTAGGCCATCATTCATTAGCCCCTCAACTTCAGCAACCATATCTTCATTGTCCAATCTATCTTTGATTCTTTTCATTATTCGCGCTCGCATTTCCTCATCGTCTTGCTGTAAGCCTAAAATCAAAAAATCATACGGCACGACTTTTTTGGGCGCTACTTCGGTTTCACCTCGCTCCATAATTTCGATATAACGAACCAAGCGGCGAGGATTATTCTTATCGCTATTATTTAGTTTATTCGCGAATTCCGGTTTGTCTTTTTCAAGTAGCTTAAATAATTCTGAAACAGTCATGGCTTCCAATTCTTGGCGTCTTTTTATGTCTGGTGTATGCTCCGACAACTGATAACCATCAATAATTGCTTGCAAATACAAACCCGTACCACCAACGATTATCGGCAAATTGCCACGCGATAAAATTTCTTTAATCGCCTGATTGGCCAGTTTCTGATATTTAGCCAGATTGAATTCTTCTGCCGGATCAACAACATCTATCAAATGATACTTTACTTTCCCATATTCCTTCAAATCCTTCCCGGTTCCAATATCCATGCCACGATAAACCTGCCGGCTGTCAGCCGAAATAATTTCTCCTTTTAGCTCTTTGGCCAATTTAACAGCGAGGGAGGTCTTTCCGCTGGCCGTTGGTCCCAGAATAACTAAAATTTTTGGCTGTTTTATTTTGCTAGCTAACCTTGACATATTAAGAAATAATTATTAGGATACAAACAACGTTTTACAAATAATTTGGTCATGATTGAACGAATAAGATCACCCGTTGTAAAAAGTAATTCAGGAAACCTTTGCGACAAAATTCATAAAGGATTTAACCAAAATCACAAAAGGTTCCGGGGAGGCTAACATAGTCTCCCTCTTTTTTTATTTTAAACTAAATTTGCCTTTGTGAATATCTCCTATTCTTCCAGTATTCCCTTTGTGGATAACTGCTATTGACATATTTCAAATTTACTGCTATGATATTAGCGAATGATTCAGTGATGGCATTCAAATGCAACGCGACGCCGTAATTTACGACCCCGCGACATATACATCACTTTAAGGCTCACCCGCTCATTTAGTGAGGTGGGAACAAAGAGGACCCACAAGGTCCATTAAAAAGTTAGGTCGGGTTTAAAACCTATCGGTACGTTATCCCTCATATACACAACCGAATGGATTTGACCACCTAACAAACAGGCGACACACTAGTCGTAACCGGGGAAAAGTTAATCCTACCCCGAAATTACAGCGGCCTTCCAGAGCCGCAACGAGGAGCCCTCCGCTTAAACCCAAGGAGGAAACGCTCAGTACCGGGATTGGGTCCGGATGAATGGGATGCTGCAGCGTCCCGAAATAAAAGCGCAAATGTTTTCCAGCTCGCGCAAAGCACAAAAAAAGGAAAGCAAATGGGTCGAGACTTCAATGTTTCGACCCTCTTTATTTTTATGAGACCAAAACCCCCTCTAACCCAAAAGTCTGATTTTTTAATATTTTAACTTTTACAAAATGACCAACAACGGCTTCCCTGTCTTTATTTCCTTTATCCGTAAACAATACCGTTTTAAAGCTCGATGACTTTCCATAATATTTACCGCGAGCATTTACGCCATCAACTAAAACTTCAATCTCTTCGCCGATATATTTTTTATTCGCCGCTAAGCTGGTTTTAGCCAGAATCGCGGTTAGCACTTTATCGCGACGCTCTTTTTCTTCGTGCGGCACGTCATCAATCATACTCCATGATACGGTTCCAGGACGCGGACTATATTGTGAAATAAAACCCATTTCAAATTTTAAATCTTTAAAAAGTTTTTCAGAAGCCGCAAACTGAGTTTTTGTTTCACCAGGAAAACCAACAATCACATCCGTGGAAATGGCGATACCTGGTTTGGCCGCTCTAACTTTACTAATTAGTTCGCGGTAATGGGCCGCGGTATATTTACGATTCATCGCTTCAAGCATTTTATCATCTCCGGATTGAACGGCGAGATGTAAATGATTACAGACCTTATCTGATGAGCCGATAACTTTTATCAGTTCATCGCTCATGTCCTTAGGATGGCTTGAGGAAAAACGTAACCAATAATATTCTGGGATTTCGCTTAACTCTTTTAGCAATTTCGGAAAATCATATTTACCGCTTTTATAACTATTAACATTTTGCGCAATTAGCATTACTTCTTTATAACCCTTGGCAACTAAGGATTTTACTTCTGCAATTATTTCAGTGGCTTCACGATAAACTTCCCGGCCCCGGGCGTAAGGCACCACGCAATATGAGCAAAAATTATTACAGCCATTTCCAATTGGAACGTAAGCCATGTAATCGCTTTGGTATTTCGGTTCAATCGCTAAATATTTTTCACCGCTTAGCTCTCGAACTTTATCTAAACTTAAAATAGTTTCCGGTTTTGCTATCTTTAACATTTCAAACAGATTTGGCAATTCGTTAATCGGCATAAACAAATCAACTTTCCCGATTAAGCGCCGCATCACATCTTTGCGCTTGGCTAAACAACCCGTCACAACTACAGCCGCCTTTTTATTCACTTTTCTAATCTGATTTATTAAGCCGTAGGCTCGATCTTCAGCTGATTGCCTCACGCCGCAAGTCGTTAAAATTATCAGATCAGCTTCACGCCAATCTGATTTTTCTTGATAATTATTCTTTTCCAAAAAAGTCGCCACCCGTTCGCTGTCCGCTTTATTCATTTGGCAACCAATGGTAATTAAATGATAATATTTATTTGACATCTGGTTTTACTAATTTAGATATTTTATATAAGGCGAAACGGTTCCCGGTATTTTCGACTAAATCCATCCTTAACCCGTATTTCCCCAAACGTCCGTTGTTTAAATATTCAACGGCCGCTGGCGTATAACTGAAATTAAAATAATACATCGGATAATATTTTACAAGACTAGCGACAAACGGATAATATTTTTCTTCATCCATTACGCCAACCATCACTTTTCTCTCGGGAAACAAGACCTTGTCATGATATCTGGTGACGATAATGGCGTTAGGCGGGGTCGCCGCGAAAACCAGCTGGCCGAGTTTTTCATCAACCCTGGTATTATAATATAAATAGACAAGGCCTTCCTCGGAACCGAAGGCTAAAAAATTTAAAGAATAAACGGCAATAAAGAAAACAACCACCATTGATGAACTAGCAACCAATGTTTTGTAGCTACTGTGCCTTCTAAAAATATAAAAAATTAACTTAAACCATAAATCAATGGCTAAGGCGACCAGCGGAATGGCCATTAGATACATCGGCAACCAATATCTCGTGTAAGAATTGCCAATCGTAAAGCTGGCGGTGTTAGGATTGTCAGTAAATCGCCATGAGCCATAATACAGTACCAAAATGACCGACAAAACAACCCAGATTAAAATATAGGCGATATATTTCTTCTTCGGTTTTCGAAAATTTAAAACGAATAAACCCAGGGTCCCGAGTCCGGCCAGAGCTGTAAGCCAAGGAAACATATCGACCACATAATGCCGGAACATCTCCCATGATTGCCCGACATGAAAGCCAAAGAAAAAAATATTTTTAAATATCCGAGTAAATATTTCTTGATAGGCTGACAATTGCGCTGTCATTGTGCTTTTAACCAAGGCTGACCCGGCCGAAGATATATCAACCAAAGATCGGTTCATTTCTCCATAACCACCGTAAAACGGCGACTGATATAAAATTTGATTGAAATAAAAGTCCGGAAGCAAACCAAGCAAGACACCTCCGGCAAAAAGAAGCAACCTGGATAGGCCAATTCGTCGACCGTAAAATAAAATAACAATTCCCAGAACCGGCGCCAACCACAACAATTCAGAAGCTCGAGTCATCACTGCCAGTCCGATAAATAAACCGGCTAAAAATATAAAGAGCCAGCCACCCAAAACATTCCCGGGTATTTTCCAGGAGATAAATTTAGGTCGAGATATATAAGAATATTTTTTATCTAACGCGCGAACCAAATAATAAAAACCGATTATACAAAGGACCAGAAATAAAACATTATGAAACATGCTCCGCACCGAGTAATATAAATAGACCGGAAAGATTGCCAACAAAATCGCTGACATCAAGGCTATCCGTTTATTGAATAAGCGTTTTATCAAGAGATAAAAAAATATGATGCCCAGGGCGCCAAAAAAAGGCGTCAGATATGGAATGACTGACGGCGAAGTCAGTGAGCCGATTTCACCGTAAATTAATATAATGCCCAAAAAACTGACCGGTTTCAACCAGCCGTTTTCGCTTTTAAGACTCCGCGGAATCACTAAATCATTAGCAACAACATCAGCCGGTTCAAATTTTGAAAGTGTATGGGACGTAGCGAAACTTTTCGCGAAATAATAATTCGCTGTTTCATCCGGAGAATTCCATTTTACCGTTCCGTCTTTTTGAGTAATAAAATTATAGGACGAGGCGCCCGCAAAAAAAACCAAGGCAACAATAATTGCGCTTAGTAGGTTGAAGTCAAATTTCCAACGTTTTCTTAGCATAATACTAATAGTATAAAAAAATACCAATTTTAGCAAGAATTTGCTATATTATTTATAAGCTGTAAAATGCTATTAAAGACAATAACTAAATGAAAATAAACCAGCTAAAATTAGAAGAAAATATCTTAATCGCTCTAAGTCTGATCATGATTTGGGGTGCCCTAATCTATTACCTTTACAGTCTATCATGGATTGGTATTTCTTTAACCCTCATTCTTAGCGGTTTGTCTTTTTATTTACGAAATAAGCTCCAAAGAAAAACTTTAAATGATGAAATAATAGCCATATTACCGCAAAAAAACTGGCCCCATGTCTGGTGGCCGATCGTCATATATGCCGCGTTAAGTGCAGCGGCCTTTTACTTCTTATTTAAAAATGCTAGCTCGGCCGCTTTAATTTCTCCTTGGTCGCTGGTCTCGAAAAAATTCTTTTACTTATATTTTTTCTCAACTGTCTGGCTGTTTTATGTCTTAAACCGCCAGTTAAAACCGGCCACTAAACTTTGGCTGCTTCGAATTCATTATTTTCTAGCATTTTCCGTCGCTTTAATAATTTACAAAATCGGCTACGGCTTCGACCCATTCATCCATCAAGCAACGATGGAGTTGATTGATAAACAAGGCTATGTCGATCCTAAGCCTCTATACTACTTAGGCAATTATTCCCTGGTAGTTATCCTTCACAAATTAAGCGGCCTTTCCATTTATTTGTTAAACAAATTTTTGGTCCCAGTTTTGGCGGCGCTCTTTTTGCCAGGTGCGATTTTTACTTTCTTAAAAAACTGGGGCAGCCCTAAAAGGCTATCGACGATAATTTTAATCTTACTAGCTCTGCCCTTAAATCTTTTTATTCTGAGCACGCCGCAGAACTTAACTTATTTATGGCTGCTGCTCGTAATTTTTTATTCCCTTAGTCCTCACCTAAAATATCTGCCGATCATTTTAGCCGCGGCCACTTTATCAATCCATCCGCTAGGCGGCTTACCAGCCATATTCTTCGTTATCTGGAATGAACTATTAAAAAATAAATCAAAGCTGAAAATGATTTGGTGGCGGCTCATAAATATTATATTATGGATTTTTGCCGCCTTGTCGATTCCTTTATCGTTTACTTTGGTCACCGGTCAATCTTGGCGAGATCTCTCATTTTCTTTGTCCGGATTATTATCGGTGTTTAAACTTAGTGCTGTCTCGACCAACCTAGGCAGTTTTGTTTTAAACTTTTCATACTTTCTAGTTAACAGTTGGCTTTTTGTCTTTATCCTTTTAGCGATATCAGGAACTGTTATCTGGTTTAAAAAAAATAAGGGAGAAGCTTATGTTTTTCTTAAGATGTTTAGCGCCCTGCTGTTTGGTTTTTTAATCAGCGCTTCCTTATCTTTTTCTTTCTTAATCGATTACGAAAGAAACAATTATATTTCCCGTTTGCCAATTCTCATGGCTCTTTTTGCCTTGCCCACATTTATCCTGACGATTAATTATCTGGTCACCAAGGTTTGGCGAGCGACCAAGATTGAACTGACGGCCGCTTGGCTTTTAATCGGTCTCCTAATTACGGCTTCTTTATATTTGTCATACCCGCGCCTAGACGCTTACATTAATTCTAGAGGATATAGCGTATCACAGGCCGATCTGCTCGCAGTCAACTCGATTGCCAAGCAAACCGCTAAACCCTATATCGTTTTAGCGAACCAGCAAACTAGCGTGGCATCGCTCAAAGAGTTAGGCTTTAATCATTACTTTAATACCGCCTCGGGACCAATCTTTTTTTATCCAATTCCGACCGGCGGCCAGCTTTATCAATATTATCTGGATATGGTTAACAAAAACCCCGAGGCTTCAACGATGGCCAGCGCCATGGATTTAGTCGGGGTTAACGAGTCATATTTTGTGATCAGTAAATATTGGTGGTTAAGCGATCGTCTGATTGCCGAGGCGAAGCTTCAAGCCGATTCTTTCTGGCAAGTCAGTAACGGCGATATCTATATTTTTAAATTCAGCCGTTAGCGAGTTTCCTTATATGAGAATATCGGGCCGATAGCAATGAATTTTCCTTCGTCGGTTTGATAAACTAGAGCCATTAATTTTATACTTACATCATCGAATAGCGTCGCGTCTCCGGCCTTAACCAACACTCGGCTAGCCGGCGCTTGATTAATTTTATATTGCTTGGCCACTGAACTGATAAAACTTTCATCATCAGCGTTAAACGATTCGCCGTTTAGCTCTTTTTTTATTAACACCGAAAACTGGTTTAGCTTAGTATTCTCTTCCTTCAAATTTAGCGCGACCGAACTGACTTGTTTGTTGATACCCAGAGCATCTAACATGCCATACATCATTTCATTGTCTGCAATTAGCTTTTGAACCAAGGCGTAATTCGGTTCGATATAAAAATTATCATTATAGAATACTTCGTTTGAAAGGCCGTTTGTGATCGGTGCGGTGGCCGGAATGAGCTGCTCTAAAGGCAGCTGGAGATCAAGCCAAGTGGCCGCGGCCGTTTCAACTAAACGCTGGCGCCATAAGTCGGTTCCTGAGTAAGCTTGCATCTGACCGTTATTATTTTCAAAGATCATCTTGGCCGCTCCGAGCATCGACCAAAAATTATTAGTATGCCAAATCGGCGCGGCCTTGAGTTCATTTTTTAAAGCCAGCAACTTATCTGTATATTTGGCATAATTGGTATTTTCAACCCAGTAGGCATAGGAATTTAATTTATCGGTGATGAGGCCGATAACATCGAAACTAAAACCATTGCAACGCTTAAGAGTGTCGCGGCAAATCGTTGTATTTATCGGACTGGTTGAACTGGCCTTGGTGCCATTATAATTCCCGACGTTGTCGCCTGACAGCCGGTTAAACATATAAGAATTTGGCAGATAATAATCGGATAGCAGTTTAAAACCGAGACGAGGCTTATCTTTATTCTTATCCAAGCCGCCTTGCAATTCGTTAAACTGAATCGCGAGCAAGGCCGTTCTTAGTTTATCAATATTTTTATTTAAATCAGGATTATTCTCCGCAAATATTGTTTCTGGATCGTAATTATCGCCAAAAAGCTGCTTCATCGTGTCATCATAATTTAGATAATTCAAATCATCGCGCAAGCCTTTGGAGTATGAGATTAATTTATAGACTAAGGCCCAGCGATTTTTTAATTCCTGATCGGAAGAAAAATCTTTAGTGATAAAACTCGAAGCGACCAAGCTTAATCTGGCATCTTCTTTATCTAATAAACAGTTGGGGCAAGCCTTATCTTTGACCACCAGCGGGAAGACTGAGTTAAGCCAAGTGCTGGCCAGATAAAAATTATATAATTTTTCCGTTCCACGATATTCGGTTGGTACGACAAAATCTGAATAATTTCTTTGATACAGGAATACCGGTGATTTTTTCGTTTCCTTAGCAGCCTGAATCAGATTCATCTCTTCGCCGGCATCGCTTTGCAAATATGGCAGAATGGTAAAGTAGAGATTCGAGGCCTCAGTGCTCGAGAATTTTTTAGGATCCTTCCCCGTCGCATCAATCTGTGAACTGGTAGGTTCAAGAAGTTTCAGAGCGACGGCAAAATAGGCCGTAGCCAGTCTCTCGCCCTCCAAAACCGAATCATTAACATTACCGATTTTGGCTAGTCGAGCTTCATAGCGATTTTTCGAGGATTCATATAATGATTTAGAAATACGCCACAAATTATCGTAAAAGACATTCTCTTCGATATCTTTAAAAACCTGTTTGGAAATATTTTGATGGTAATGAAGCAGAAAATCGGAAGTAACCAAGAGTGGAACTTCCTTGTCGGATAAATAGGAATAAGCGCCGTAAAAATTATTGATATCTTTTTCGGATGGATTATTTAATACGGCAACGCCATTAGTGTTAAGGCTATTTAAGCCGTCGTCCAGATTTATTTTTCGAGCGACATCATAATAATTTAAAACATCAATCTTAACGTTAAGCGGCAATTTATAATCGGTAAATTTAAATTCCGGAATTGGAGACGGTTCTTGATAGAAACCGCTAAAATTATATTTTTCGAGTTCGGCCAAAGAAGTTGTCGTGGCAATTTCCTCGGTCGTAGTACCGGTTTCCATCGGCAAAGAACTTGGAGTACTGGTTACAATAACCTGAGCCACGGGCACGGGCGAATTTATTTTTTTGGGACGGCTAAAGTACCAGACACCCGCCGCTAGGATAAGCAGCAAAACAATGGCGCCCAGAATCAAAAAAAGTTTATGGTTTAAAAGTGATTTTAAACCTGTATTTTCTGGCTCAGACGGAACTTCACCGTTTGGCGTCTGGCTAACTTCATTCTCATCAAACATAGATAAATGATTATTTACCAAGATATTTATTTTTATTATTCAAATGTTCTTGATAGGTGACAGCGTAAACAATCGTGGAGCTGCCCGACGGTGTTAAAAAATAATTATAGTTTGACGGTGTCGGATAAATCGCCGCTTCAATCGCTAAAATACCTGGATTGGCAATCGGTCCTGGCGGTAATCCACGGTGCTGATAAGTGTTATACGGCGAATTAATCTGGGTGTCGGCCTCGCTGTACTGAGCTTTGTTTACTCCCAGGACATAGGCTAATGTGGCGCAAGATTGCAGGGGCTGTCCCGCCGCGATTCGATTCCAGAAAATTCCGGAAATAATCTTAGCATCAGTATTATTCGAGGTCGCATAGGAAATTGGGGCCTCTTTTTCAATAATCGAAGCCATCGTAATAATTTCATTTATCGTTTTCCCTTGGGCTTTAATATCAGCGCGCATTTGCGGCGTTAATTTTTCATCGAAGTTATCTAGCATTTTAGTGATGATTTCCGGGGCTGTGCTCGAAGCAAAAACGCGATAAGTATCGGGGTATAAAAAACCTTCTAAATCAGTGCTTTTAGGCTTGTCAGCTAAAAAAGCATATTTAGACTGATCGATTTCTTTTTGGGCCGCCTCGAATTCCTCAACGGTTGCTAAATTATTTTTTACTAAAAGGCTCGCGATGTCGCCATTACGCCACCCCTCGATAATCCGTAAAGTTTTTTCTTCCTTTAAAACTAATGGGGCGTCCGGCTTTTGCTTATTTAAGATTCTGTTTAACAAACTATCAACTGGATTCGTGATGAAGGCCGATCGCACGACAAAAAAGATTATTATAATAATAACCAAGATTGCGAGCAAACAAAATTTTAAACCTTTTAGCATATCTATTTTTTAACCGTTTTAATTTTAGCGGCGGCGGCTTTTTTAATTAACTCCGAACTAGCACGGATTTTTTTACCTAGGCCGTCAACCATCTCAATACCCAATTTTTGGCAAATCGGATATTCGGGAACGTCATTTACACTATGGCGATCGCCGCCATTGGCAAAGATGTGCGGTTTTATTTTTGATAATGATTTACAAACAGACTTATCTTTATCGATTGAGACAAACACTTCATCAACGGCTTCCAAGGCATTAATAATCCTTACCCTGTCAGGTAATGACATAAATGGTACGCTGCCTTTTAGTTTAACCTGAATATCATTATTCATAATAACGATTAATTTATCTCCTAATTTCTTAGCCATTTCAATCATATCCAAATGTCCGACATGAAGCGGATTGAAATAACCGGAAACGGCGACGACAATTGGTTTTTTTGTTGTTTTAGGCATATCTTTATAATTGCAATAATATTTATGTCTATTATAGCAAATGTTTCGGCATAAAACAAAGTGACATGAAACAATTTATATAGTAAAATTAAGCCGTAATACTTAAATTAATCTTATGACCATCATTCAAAGTTTTATCATGGGTATCGTTGAGGGGCTAACCGAGTTTTTGCCAATTTCTTCAACCGCTCATTTAATATTTACCGGGGAGCTGTTAAGAATTCCCTCCTCTGAATTTTTGAAGAGTTTCGAAATATCGATTCAACTCGGTGCTATTTTGTCAGTCGTCATTTTATACTGGAAGCGAGTTTTTAGTAATCTAAATATTATCTGGAAACTGGCTGCCGCTTTTGTCCCGACCTCAATCATCGGTTTAATTTTTTATAAAATAGTAAAAAACTTCTTGCTTGAAAATAATTTAGTCATCGCCATATCATTGCTTGTCGGCGGTATCATAATTATCTTATTTGAAAATTGGTACGCGAAAAAAAATATTGTCGAAGAAGCAACGGATGCTGATTTAAATGCAATCACCTACAAACAGGCTATAACTTTGGGCGTTGTTCAATCACTAGCCATCATTCCAGGTGTGTCTCGCGCTGGAGCCACGATTATCGGCGGTTTAGCTCAGGGCATCAAAAGAAAAACAATTGTGGAATTTTCTTTTTTACTTGCTATACCGACAATGCTTGCGGCCACGGCTCTAGATATTTATAAAAGTCCGACTATTTTTTCAGGCAATCAACTCGAATTATGGCTTATCGGTTTTGTCACTGCTTTTATCACGGCAATTATCGGCGTAAAATTCTTAATTAAATATGTTCAGAAAAATGATTTTAAAGTCTTCGGTTGGTATCGAATTGTTTTGGGGTTGATTGTATTGGGAATAATTTTGCTATAAAAAAAGACCCCAGACTATTTTACATTGCTGTAAATAATCCAGGGTCCACTTAACTTAGTAGCCAATTAATTGCTCTTAATGGCCACGGTTCAGGAGGAATCAAATTTGAATTGAGAGCGGCCATGCAATCGTGATCAAAATACGAATCAAGGCATTTAAGTTCTCCACGCCATTTGCGATCATTTCCCCAATTCATGTAGCGGACATATAATTCTTCGTCCATCCCCTCATAAATTGTTCCCCAAAAAAATATTTTTTCACCCTCTAGCTCACTTGGAATTAATTCCTGGTGTTTCAAAAGATGATCCAAAACTGTAGCGTTTAGCACTGGTTTTCTTTCCAAAATTTTTATAAGCTCATACCCCGTAATTGAAACGAAGTTTCTAGCACTAGCGATCATTTCGCTTAGTCCGGGTAAAAAACTTGAGACACTACCAGGATTGAGGGGCGGTTTTTTTAACATATCCACTAAAGATATTTCCTCTCGACACTTTCTAGGGGGTCTATCTTTTTGTTTACGGGATGCATACAAAAATATTGTTTCAGGTGTAAACTCGATGATGCCTCCTTCCTTGTGACTGTTGATGTAACATAAGTCTGGAATCTCTGGAAAAACGTTGCTGTCGATAATCTTAATGTTTGTCAATTCTACCATCTCTTCGGTCATACCTGGTTCTCCTATATTTAGTTAATTTTAAGGTTCTGTTAAGCAATTAATATATCATATATATTGTATTTTGTCAATAAAAACAAAAAACCGCCCATTTACGAGCGGTTTTTTTCTTAGATTCTAAATAATTTTCTCGCGGTCTCGGTGGTTATCTCCGCGACTCTTTCAATCTTTAAATTCTTGATTTCTGCTATCCGCTGAGCGACATATTGAACCAACACTGGTTCATTGCGATGTCCGCGATATGGCTCTGGCGTCATATACGGCGAATCAGTTTCAATCATAATCTTTTCAATCGGTACTTTTCGAATTAAATCGTCCCAAGTCTGGCTAAAAGTAATGAGTCCGGTAAATGATATCAACAACCCTAAACCAAAATACTCCCAAGCCAAATCTTCATCACCAGAAAAACAGTGGATTACACCCCAAGGTCGGTCATTGGGAATTATATTAGCATAGACTTTTCGAAAATCCTGAAGCAGGGCCAATAAATCATCATGCGCTTGGCGGCAATGGATGATTACCGGTAAGTCTAGTTGCCGAGCTAATAATAATTGCTGCAACATAACTTGTTGCTGCTTCTGTTTTATTTCTCTGGCGTCTTTAGTGGGATCAACATGATAATAATCTAAACCGATTTCACCGATAGCGACTACTTTTTCAAACTTGGCCAATTTTTCATAATTATCATAATAAAAATCTTCAGCTCTGGTTACAAAATTATACTTCCCTTCATCGGTATTATTTTCAACTCTTAAATCTTCTAGGTGAGTTGGATGCAGACCAACGGCGGCATAAACGCCTTTCTGATATTTGTTGGCATAATTCAAAGCCCGAGTGGATGTTTTATATTCTGAACCGACTAAAATCATCCAGGTATCATTATCAAGAGCCCGGCGAATCACTTCGTCAGCGTCTTCTTTAAAATCAGCAAAATTTACATGGGCGTGAGTGTCAATTAACATATGTAGACTTCAAAAAACACGCTCGGCGTGTTTATTGATTTTTTTCTGACTAAGCTTTTACTTCAGGAGTAGTGGTAGTAGTAGTGGTTTCGGTTACCACCGTTTCTGTAACCTCAGCTTTCGGGGCTTCAGCGACCGTTTTCTTTTCTTCACAACAACCATGTTCACAATTACACTTTTTTCCAAATAAACCCATTAACCAATTGCTCATAAATTATTAAAATTAATTTTAACCTTAATTTTATTGTATCACGTCATGGGCAACTGTCAATTGACAAATTTTCAAATATTCCTGATTTTAAGCTTACATTAACTAATATTAAATCAAAATATTCTTAACTTGGTCCAATTTCTTCAAAAAATTGACTAAGAGTCGTAAACTTAATATACTAATCAAGAAGAAAAGCAATATTATCAGACTTTCTAATATATGATTAGACTTTTTCTAAAAATCCTTAAGACTCCCAAAAATATAATACCAATAAACAACACCCCTGAGCAAACAGAGGTTTTTGTTGTCGGCCAGAAAATCCATAATCAGGTTAACCGCCTGTTTAAAGGATCGCTGGCCATTAGGCAGATTGATGCCGGATCTGATAATGCTTGTGAGCAAGAGTTAGTCGCCTTATCAAACAGTTTTTATGACATCGAACGTTTCGGAATTCATTTTGTGGCCTCGCCGAAACATGCTGATATGTTACTTGTCACTGGGCCAGTAACTCGCAATATGGCAAACGCCGTAAAACGGGCTTATGAAGCAACGCCAAATCCAAAAATTGTTGTCGCTGTTGGTGATGATGCAATAAATGGAGGCCTGTTTAAAAATTCTTATGCGGTTTTAGATGGCGTTGATTCAGTCATACCGGTTAATTACCAGATACCAGGTGACCCGCCGTCACCAAAAATTATTCTTCAACATCTTCTAAATATTCTGGAGTCTTTAGATAATAAATCAACGGCAATTAAATAATATGCTCGAAATTATTACATCACAAATAAGTTTTTTTGGTTTGCTATTGATTTTTTTTATCGGCTCAGCCTTCTCTCTGTTAGTTCAAAAAAATGATCGAGCAGCCAATATCGTTAGCAGCTTATTCGCTATCACCGGTTCGCTTTATGGTCTAATTTTTTCAATTTGCCTGATTTTAACGGGACGAACCCTTTTAATAACTAGCCACTCGGCAAGTTTTCCATTACTTTCAATGTCTTTCCATTTAGACCTGCTCGCCGCGTTCTTTATTTTTGTCATTTCCCTGATTGCTCTTTTTTGTTCGATATACGGCTTCGGTTATATAAAACATTATTTCAAACAATACAATATTGGTGCTCTTGGTTTTTTCTATAATTTAAATATTGCCAGCTTAATCCTTGTCGTTACGGCTGCCAACGGGTTATTTTTCTTGATTGCTTGGGAGCTCATGTCTATCACTTCCTATTTTTTAGTCGTGTACGAACGTAATGATAAAAAAAATATCAGCGCCGGATATCTATACCTGATAATGACTTATGTTGGCACGATTTTTATCATGCTTAGTTTTTTGCTTCTGTTTAAATATACCGGCTCGTTTGACTTCGCAATCATCAAGGCTAATATCGCTCTTGTTCCGCGGATAATAAAAGATATTGTATTTATTTTTGCTTTAATCGGTTTCGGTACAAAAGCGGGCATAATCCCTTTCCATATTTGGTTGCCGGCCGCTCACCCAGCCGCCCCATCGCATTATTCCGCTATATTATCTGGTATCATGATTAAGACCGGTATCTATATGATGCTCCGTCTTTTTTTAGACATACTTCAACCGATTCCGATTTGGTGGGGTCTTACAGTGTTAATCATCGGATCCATTTCTGCCTTGCTCGGTGTTTTATACGCCTTAACCGAGCATGATATTAAAAAATTACTGGCTTATCACAGTATCGAAAATATTGGGATTATCATGCTGGGTCTTGGCAGCGCTTTAGCTTTTTATTCATTAAATTTACCTTCGCTGGCCCTGCTAGGCTTGATGGCTGCTTTGTTCCACACCCTTAACCATGCAATTTTTAAGTCCTTACTTTTTTTAAGCGCTGGTTCAGTTATTAATGAAATGCACACCAATAATATGGAAAAGTACGGCGGCCTAATAAAATTCATGCCACATACGGCTCTATTTTTCTTAATTGGGTCAATGGCTATTTCTGCACTTCCCCCATTTAACGGATTCTTTAGCGAGTGGCTAACATTTCAAACCCTATTCCAGGGCATTAGACAATTACAATTTTCCTCCCAGTGGATATTTATCTTTGCCACCGGTTCCTTGGCCTTTACTGGTGGATTAGCCCTGGCGTGTTTCGTTAAGGCGTTTGGCGCCACTTTCTTGGCCCGACCTCGAACAACTGAAGTTACTAAAGCCAAAGAATCGAATTTTTCAATGCTCCTTGGTATGGGATCGCTAGCTGTCCTAACTTTATTATTCGGTTTATTTTCCGGTTATCTAACGACTATATTCGAAAAGATCGGCCAAGATTTTTCAATTTTTAAAAACGTTTCCTCGCTTAGTTCGGTTTTAGGTTTTCAAAGCTTAAGCACAAACAACAATTTCGCTTCCGTATCCGCTCCAGCTATTTTTGTCGGCCTCATCATTGCAACTTTGTTGGCCGTTATCGTGACAAAATATTTTATCAACCGAAAACAAAAACTAGTTGAGGGGGCCACCTGGGATTGCGGAACTGATTTGAATGGCCGCATGGAAATCACCGCTACCGGATTTTCCAGATCCATCGTTCTAATCTTCAAAGGGATACTTAAGCCAAGCATCCAGCATGAAGTCGAGTATCATGATGCCGAAAACAGGTACCTCCCAAAATCCAGCGCCGTTACTTTAAGTGTCAGCAATGTCTATCAAATATATTTCTACCAACCTTTAAGCACATCGATTAATAAATTATCATTGCGTGTTAAAAATATTCAAAGCGGAAATATCAACGCTTACATTTCTTATATCTTTTTAGCACTGATCATCGCTTTATTTTCAATTCTATAATTTATGAACATTCTCTCTTGGATAATCCAAATTATTTTTGTCCCATTGGTTTCACCACTGTGTATTGGGATAATCAAAAAGACAAAAGCAAAATTCCAAAACCGCCAAGGGGCTAATATTTTTCAGCCTTACAAAGATTTATGGAAATTGTTTCACAAAGATGAGGTGATTAGTTCTGAGGCCTCTTGGATTTTTAAGTTCGCACCATTTATTATCTTTGCCGTGACAATTTTAGTCGGGGCCAGCATCCCCCTGATCAGTCCATACATTCAAAATACTTTGACCAGTGATTTATTGGTAATTGTCTATTTACTATCAATTGGCACATTTTTTCTCGCTCTCGCCGGTATGGATACCGGAAGTGCCTTCGGGGGATTCGGATCTAGCCGTGAAATGACGGTTGCCGCCTTAGCCGAAGGTGGATTCATTTTTTCTTTACTTGCGATTGCGCTAGTTAGCGGAACGACTAATCTATCCGCTATCACCAGCGCCTCGATGTTTAATCATAGCCAATCATTCCTGTCCGTAATACTCGCGGCGATTGGTTTTTTTATCATTCTACTGGCTGAAACCGGACGCTTTCCTTTTGATAATCCAGCGACCCACCTAGAACTTACGATGATTCATGAAGCGATGATTTTAGAGTATTCCGGAAAAAGATTAGCCTTGATAGAATGGGCTTCGGCTAATAAGTTGGTTATTTTTATTGCCCTAGCCGTAAATATATTTTTTCCGTTTGGCGTCGCCACCAGTTTTGCCACTGGTGCAGTGATTATCGGACTGGGGGCATTTCTGATTAAAATCCTAATAATGTGCCTGATTATCGCAATTCTTGAGTCTGGGATTGCTAAATTAAGATTCTTTAGATTGCCTGATTTACTGGCCGTATCTTTTATTCTTAGTGTCATCGCTATTGGTTTAATAAATTAAATATGAATATTTTATTTCTACAATTCCTGCTGGATATTTTTTTTCTGACGATTGTATTTCTACATATCACCAAAAAGAATTTCTTAGTGGCCATCGCCTACGGCGTGCAATCTTTCGTCGTCCTGTTAATTCTGCTCAATTCATTCTGGGAAACGCACAATTACTATCTGCTTATCGTCATCGTGCTGACACTTGTCATCAAGATAATCTTAGCGCCATTATTTTTTATCCGCTTAATCAAGAAACACGCTCTGATATTTTCGGTAAACACTTATCTAAACATCCCTTTAACATTAATATCAATTGCCGCTTTAACGTTCATGGCTCACTCTCAAAAATTCTTACCATTAACTAATATTGTTCCGGCCAATCAAGCTATTTTGGCTCTAGCCCTGTCTTCAATATTCTTATCGCTATTTTTAATCATCAACCGCAAAGGAGCCTTGTCACAAATCATCAGTATTCTATCTTTAGAAAATAGCATCATCGCTTTTATTATATTCGCCGGGCTAGAACAATCGCCAGCACTTCAGATTGGAGTAATCTTTAATGTGTTTGTCTGGATTGCCATTGCCTCAGTTTTTGTGTCCATGATATATCAACATTTTGGAACACTTAATGTCACTTCAATGAAAAACTTAACCGATTAATACTATGGAACTTATCATTATCATGGCGTCATTTCTATTGGCCGCTCTAATAGGATTATTAACTAAGCGAAGGAATCTGATAGAATTTATTTCTGTCGGTGCTTCGGTAATTACTTTAGTCGCTTCAGTAATAATCGCCCTTAAAGTCGCATCTCGGGGAACTTATAATTTGCTCTCATTTTTCTCCATTGATTCACTCGGAGCGATTATCATCCTAATCATTGCTTTCATCGGTTTAGCGACCACTGTTTATTCGGTTCCCTATTTAAGACAGGAAGTGGCTAAGAATATTATCGGTTTTAGACGCGTTAAGCAATATTTTGTTTTGCTAAATATCTTTTTATTGGCCATGTACCTGGCCGTGGCGGCTGAAAGTCCGGTATTTGCCTGGATTGCGATTGAGGCCACAACTCTATCAACGGCATTCTTAATTAGTTTTTATAATAAGCCCTCAGCCATTGAAGGCGCTTGGAAGTATTTAATCTTAAACTCTCTCGGTTTATTGCTCGGATTTTTCGGTACCCTTTTATATTTCACTTCCATTAATTTAAACAGCGGTGACTTCGTCAGTTGGCAATCACTCATGGCAAATATTAGCCACTTCGATCCGATGGTCGCTAAAATTGCCTTTATCTTTGTACTTATCGGGTATGGCACCAAGGTTGGGCTAGTGCCAATGCATACCTGGAAACCTGATGCTTACAGCAAGGCTCCGGCCCCACTCGGCGCTTTATTATCCGGTGCCCTTTTTCCGGTGGCCATCATGATGATCTTAAAATTTAAAATAATTACTGACGCGACTGTCGGAGTCTTATTTAGCCAGCAACTACTTATTATCTTTGGTGTTTTATCGGTCGCCGTAGCGGCGATGATAATGTATAATTCCAAAAATTATAAACGTCTGCTCGCCTATTCAAGCATTGAAAATGCCGGTGTGGTAATCCTTGGTTTCGGCTTTGGGGGATTTGGAATTTACGCTGCCATGCTCCATTTAATTTATCACTCCTGCGTAAAAGCAATCCTCTTCTTTTCTTCCGGAAATCTGCTGCTTAAATACAATTCAGCTAAGATAAAAAATATCAAAAACGCTCTCGGTATATTACCAATTACCAGTATTCTTTTTATCAGCGGCTTCCTAATCGTTACGGGCACGCCTCCGTTTGGCATATTTCTTACCAAGATGTATATCCTATCGAGCGGTTTTAAAAATTATCCAATAGCCGCCATAATCACCCTATTCTTTATGGCGATAATCTTTATCAGTTTTCTGAAACATGTCTCCTCTATGATGTATGGTGAAACTCCGGCTGGCGTTGAGGTTGGCGAAGGCAACAAATGGCTGCTGATTCCGCCGGCGATATTCCTTATTTTAGTAGTCGTCTTAAGTTTTTATATTCCCCCTTTTTTACACACCTTAATTAATGATGTGGCTTTGCATTACTAATATGAAAAACGAAAATTTTAAAAAATATCTTCCGAAAAATATCGAAGTTAAATTTGAAAATAACGTCGCTTCTTTTGAGGTTTCCGTTAACTCTTTGGCCGGAATAATTAACGACTTGCACAACAATAAAGATTTATCCCTTAAACTTATCACGGCCACGGACGAAAGAGTGGAAAACGGTTGCTTCAAGATTTGGTATATTTTCGGCCTGGCTGGCGAAAATATCTTTATCGCCCTCTATCTAAAGCTTAAAGACACCAACCAGTTCCCTTCGATATCGACTATCATTCATCGGGCATCCAGCTACGAAAGGGTGATCCAAACTTTTTTTGGCCTTAACGCGACTCTCAACATCGATTCAAGACCGATCCGGCTTCATGAAAACTGGCCGACCGACCTGTTTCCTCTTCGAAAAGATTTTGATTGGATGACTAGACCAGAAAAGGCCAGCGGAACATATAAGTTTCAAAAAGTTAAAGGCGAAGGAATTTATGAGATTCCCGTCGGACCGATTCATGCCGGAATTATCGAACCGGGACATTTTAGATTTAGCGTGGCCGGAGAAAGTATCGTCCTCCTAGAACCAAGATTAGGTTATACGCATAAAGGCAGTGAAAAATTATTTGAAGTCCTGCCCTTAGACGATAAATTACGGTTATCGGAAAAAATTTCTGGCGATAGTTCATTTAGTCATTCTTTAGCTTTTTGCCAGTCACTCGAAAAATTAGCTAATCTCCAAATTCCTGAAAGGGCTTTATATTTAAGAACTATTTACGCTGAGCTAGAGAGATTAGCTAATCATATGGGCGATATCGGAGCCATGATGCTCGATTCCGGTTATAATTTTGGCGGTGCCAGTGGAGCGCGGCTTCGAGAAATGATTATGCAAATAAACGAACGGCTAACTGGTAGCCGGTTCCTACGCGGAACGAACATTATCGGTGGCGTGACTAAAGATATCGCCGGTCGTGACAAGTTTAAATTATCTATCGACCTTAAAAATATCGCCAAAGATTTTTCTGAAGTCATTAACATCGCCGAAAATAGTTCATCGCTTTTAAATCGTTTGAAAGGAACCGGAAAGATATCCCGCGAAATCGCTGAAGATATCGGAGCCACTGGCATTGCTGCCAAGGCGACCGGACTCATGGCCGATGCTCGTCAAGATTATCAATACGCCGCCTATCAAGAATTATTTTCTGAGAGTAAAGAAACTAATAAAGAGGGCGATGTCTATTCAAGATTTAAAATCCGCATTGAAGAAGTATATTCTTCTATGGAAATAATTCAGCGGGCTCTGAGTAAAATACCCGAAGGCGAAATAAGCACTATTCCAACTGAAATAAATTTTAATAAAGACTCGGTGGCAATAAATATCGTTGAGGGTTGGCGGGGGCAGATTATCTATTTTGTAAAAACCGATTCTAAAGGTAATATTTCCAGAGTCGCTCCATATGACCCTTCATTTATTAATTGGAACTCTCTAAAATATGCCGGTTTTGACAATGTCATTCCCGACTTTCCATTGATTAACAAAAGTTTTAACATGTCTTACTCGGGAAACGATTTATAAAAATAAGACTGCCTAATTTGGCAGTCTTTTTTATTTTCGATATGTTGTATTAATTTTCCGATATTTCTTTGATTTTTCGGGTATGTTCATTGACGACCACGCCCATATATCTTGCTTTATCGACTAACTCCGGATAATCTTTTTCCAGGATACTCCGAACGTAGCGTCGGAAAAAATTGGTCTTTTCTTTGGCGCGATTTTCATCAACACCATTTTCTTTAAACGGTGATGACAATAGAACTAAAAAGCCATCATCTTTTATCCGACCAGATTTCATATTATCCGCAATTATTCCAATCGCCGTTCTTATAGGCTCGGATAAATCAGGGCTGTAAGGGCCAATAATCAAAGCGGTGTTTGGTTCATGCAACCAATCAAAGCCGCGGCCGACACCCAGAATCCATTCTCGGTGCTGCATGTCGATTGGTTTGCGGCCTGATTCTCTGGTTTCTTTAATGTGAGCAATATTACCTTGGATGAGAGGAATAAGGTCGTTCATAACCTCTTCCTTCATGTCGGGATACAACTCATGGATTACTCCCAATAAATAATCAGTCTTATCGGACATTTTTTCCGACACATAAACAACATCTTTACCGGTTGGGTTTTGAGGATGAAAAACTAAAGAGTCAGTATCCGTTTCCAGTCCGATAACAATCGGAAAGACCACCTCATTATTTTCGCCAAATAAGCGGTTAACCTGTTTGTAAAAATTCACTGTATATCGAAAAGCTTCTTCGTTATCATAATGGAAACCGGCACAACCCCTGTGACTATCACCTTTGGAATAATGGTAAGTCACCAGAATCAGCGAATTACGCCCTTTAGAAACACCGTACTTAACCCACGAGGTTAAATCTTCACCCAAAAGAGGCCAGCCTAAATCAAAGGCGCCGTCGATGTTACGGTATGGTAAAATAATTCCAGGGGGCGTGTTAGTCACGAGTGGAATATGGATTCGCCCGTCCATGCATTTAAAGGCACAGATTTCGGTGGGATGTTTGACTCTATAAAACTGCCTAGCCAACCTTGTCGAAATAAATCGATTTGAGTGTTTTTTATTGACTTCAAAAAGCCAGGAAATTTTTTCTTCGATAGTCTTATCTTTCATGTCAGGAGTTTTTGGTTCCACTTTTGTTAATGTTCTTTGGTCCATAAAATTTTTATTGTATAAATATTTTATTTATCACCTTTTAACTTTCGCCACCTGCTTACGGCTCGCATTCTGGCTAATTCTTTCTCAAGTTGAGCCGCAATATTGGCAAACTGGACATCATCAGCATTTTTCGTGGTCTTCTTAAGTTCTTCGGCGCGAAGTCTCGCTTCCTCGACTCTAGCCTCATCAATTTCTTCAGCCCGTTCAGCAGTATCAGCTAAAATAACAATCTTGTCGTGGAGCACCTCAATAAAACCGCCAGAAACTGACATCACTTCTATTTTGCCGTCGGTTTTTTTTACTTCAATAACACCTGGTTTCAAAACTGAAACCAAGGGAATATGGTCTGGCAAGATCGTGATTTCCCCACTCGTAGTTGGTACCGTAATCTGTAGAATTTCTTCGCGAAGTACCACTCGTTCCGGAGTTACGATTTCAAATTTTATATTATGCGTGGCCATAATTTTTAAACTTATTAATTTTTACCGACTTCTTCAATCCCGCCTTTCATATAAAAATCATCTTCACTCTTATCATCATGTTTGCCATCTAAAATTTCTTTAAAAGCGCGAACTGTATCTGATAATTTTACATATTTACCAGGACGCCCGGTAAAAGCTTCAGCCACGAAGAAAGGTTGAGATAAAAATTTCTGAATCTTTCTAGCGCGAGCTACAATAATCTTATCCTCAGGTGCTAATTCTTCCATCCCTAAAATTGCAATAATATCTTGCAAATCCTTATAGCGCTGTAATAATTTCTGAACGCCGCGAGCCACTTCGTAATGCTCTTGTCCGACAACTTTAGGATCTAAAATAATTGAAGATGAATCTAAAGGATCTACAGCTGGATAAATACCGAGTTCTGACAGAGAACGAGACAACACCACGGTTGAATCTAAGTGACCAAAAGTGGTGGCTGGAGCTGGATCGGTTAAATCATCAGCCGGCACGTAAACCGCTTGAATCGAAGTAATCGAACCATCTTTTGTAGAAGTAATACGTTCTTGCAGTTCACCCATTTCCGAAGCGAGCGTTGGTTGATAACCTACGGCGCTCGGCATACGACCTAATAGAGCGGACACCTCGGAACCAGCTTGCGTGAAACGGAAAATATTATCAACGAAAAATAAAACATCTTTATGTTGTTCATCACGGAAATATTCCGCAATTGATAAACCGGATAAAGCCACGCGAGCCCGAGCTCCAGGTGGTTCATTCATTTGGCCAAAGACCATTGATACTTTATCGATAACACCGCTCTCAGTCATTTCATGATATAAGTCATTGCCTTCACGGGTTCTTTCTCCAACACCAGCAAATACCGAATAACCGCCGTGCTCAGAAGCAATATTATGAATGAGCTCAGTGATAATAACCGTTTTACCCACACCAGCACCACCAAACATACCGACCTTACCACCCTTAACGATTGGACAGATTAAATCGACAACCTTGATACCAGTTTCGAGAATTTCCATGCTACTGGATTGATCCATAAATTTAGGGGCTGGGCGATGAATCGGATATCTCTTCTCGGATTTAATAATTTCGCCGCCATCTACAGTTTCGCCTAAGACATTTAAAATGCGGCCAAGAGTTCCCTCTCCCACGGGCACGCTGATTGGAGCCTGGGTATCAAGAACATCGTCACCGCGTTTTAAACCGTCGGTAGTTCCCATGGCGATACATCGAACCACGTTAGAGCCGGTGTGCTGCTCAACTTCTAAAACTAATTTTTTACCATTTAACATTACCTCAAGGGCATTGTAAATTCCTGGTAATTTATTTTCAAAATACACATCAACGACGACGCCGATGATCTGTTTAATTATTCCCATGTTTTGTTTAACTTCTGACATAATATTTAAATTATTTTTATTGATATATTTATTTACTCCGCTAAAGCATTGGCACCAGCGGATATCTCAGCAATTTCCGCGGTGATACTGGCTTGACGCGCCTTGTTATAATATAAAGTAAGTTCACTAACCATATCACTAGCCGCTTCAGTCGCTTGATGCATCGCGGTCATTCGGGAGCTGTGTTCTGAGGCATTGGCCTCTAAGAAAGCCTGGTATAACTGAATTTCTAATAATCGTGGAATAATCAAATCTAGAACTTCGGCTGGACTCGGTTCAAAAGTATAATCGTGAACAAAGTTTTCACTGTTTAAATGCTTCTTAGCTTTTTCGGCAATCATTCCTTTAGTTACGCCAATTTTGGGATCGTCGCCGGCAATTCCCAAGTATTCATCTTCTTCGGTAATTTCTAGAGGTAATAATTGCTTTACTTTGGGAACTTGTTTTACCGGATTTACAAAATCAGTGTAAGCAACATATACCTTGTCGTATTTCTCTGACAAGAAATCGGCCACCACCATGGTAATAATCGGATAAATTTCCTTGGCGTCATTTATTAAATCACTCTTTTCGAATTCCGCCGCAATTTCATAATTCTGATTATAAACAGCGGTTCCCTTTTTACCGGCTAAGATAAAATCTGCCGGCACGCCTAATTGTTTAATTAACTCTTTAGCCTTATTAATTATGGCCGTATTATAACCGCCGCACATCCCGCGGTTTGAAGTAATTAAAATCACGGCTACTTTATTTAATTTCGGGTGAGCGCAAAGTAATGGATGTAAGACTTCGGAAGAATTTTCAGCTAGGCGAGCCAAATGCAAAACCGTCTCCCAACTTAAATTCGCATAAGTTCGGGTCTTAAGAACCGCATCAATCGCTTTACGCATTTTTGACGCCGCTACCATTTCCATCGCCTTGGTTATCTTCTTGGTACTGGTTACTGATTTTATTCGGCGTGATATTTCTTTGGTATTTGCCATACTAAAACTATTTTATTAAATAATCCAAAGTCGCTTTATAATCTTCAACAAGTTTTTTAATATTGGTTTCGATTTCTTCATCAAGTTCTTTTTTAGTCGTAATCGCTGTCAGCACGCCATCATTTAAGTCAGCATACTTATATAAACCAGCTTCAAACTCTTGAACTTTTTCAACCGGAACAGTATCCATCAAACCATTAATTAAAGTGTAATAAATCAAAACTTGCTTGGCCACTGACAATGGTTGATATTGATCTTGTTTAAAGATTTCATATAATCTTTTACCTCTTTCTAATTTCTTTTTGGTATCATCGTCTAAATCGGAACCGAATTGAGCAAAAGCAGCGAGCTCACGATATTGAGCGGCTTCGAGTCGCATCTTACCGGCCACTTTCTTCATGGCTTTAATCTGAGCCGAAGAACCTACGCGAGAAACTGATAAACCAGCGTTAACGGCCGGACGATTACCTTTATAAAATAAATCTGGTTCCAAGAAAATCTGACCATCAGTAATTGAAATTACGTTGGTTGGGATGTAGGCGGATAAATCACCAGCCTGAGTTTCAATGATTGGCAAAGCCGTAATTGAACCACCGCCAAAATCCTTATTTAATTTACAAGCCCGTTCAAGTAAACGAGAGTGTAAGTAAAAAACATCGCCTGGATAAGCTTCTCGTCCTGGTGGGCGGCGAAGTAATAAGGAAATTTCACGGTATGATACGGCGTGCTTGGATAAATCATCATAGACGATCAAAACATCCTCGCCTTTGTCTAAAAAGTATTCGGCCATCGCGCAACCGGCGTAAGGAGCAATATAAAGTAATGAGGCAGAATTAGAAGCGCCAGCTAAAACGATAGTGGTGTAATCCATGGCACCAGCTTCAGTTAATTTGGAAACGATGTTGGCTACTTTAGATTCCTTCTGACCAATAGCAACATAAATACATTTCATGTTCTGCCCCTTCTGGTTGATGATAGTATCAATCGCTAAAGCAGTTTTCCCGAGCTGTCTGTCCCCAATAATAAGTTCACGTTGACCGCGGCCAATCGGAATCATCGCATCAATCGCCTTAATACCAGTTTGCACTGGTTCTTTCACAGAAGCCCGAGTAATAACGCCAGGCGCAATTTTTTCCACTGGATAAAAAACTGAAGTTTCCACTTTTCCTTTTCCATCTAATGGTTCACCAAGTGGATTTAAAACACGACCGATAACGGCTTCGCCAACTGGAACTTCCAAAATTCTTTTGGTCGCTTGAACTTCATCACCTTCTTTAATTGAAGTGAAATCGCCCAAAATAATTGCCCCAACTAGGTTCTCTTCTAAATTTAAAGCTACCCCGGACACGTCGCCGTGCTCAGTCTTAAATTTCAAAATTTCCGACATCATCGCGTCCGATAAACCGGAAACTAAAGCGATACCATCAGATACCTTCAAAACTCTTCCGACTGATTTTTCACTAATTTCAGCCTTAAAACCTGTTATTTCGTCTTTAAGTTGCGCAATAATGAAATCCTTAGTTGTTGACATATTATTAATTTTATGATATAGTAAATTTAGTATTAATTTAAAAATTGAAGAGATGAGAATTTACTTGTACGTTTTCGGGGTTTGCCTTTCCATATTTGCCGCTGCAGCCCTTCTCGGACTGGTCGAAGGAGAAGAACCGGGGTATGTTTACTGCATTGTGGCGTTTCTTGGGCTAATCATGATTGGAATGGGAGAAATCTTGTCAAACCAGAAAATAATAATCGAGAAATTTAACGAAAAAAAGTAAAAAGATGAAAAATTTAAAAGAAAGTGAAAAATTATTTTTAGGCTTCGTGATTGCCTTCTTTATCGCCAATCTAGCTGGCTTAGCTCCAAATTCTTTCTTTATGGGAGATAAAGATGTTGATAAACTTTTTTGTCATTTAATGTTTACCCTTCCAATTTTCTTTCTCTCATTCTCTTTTCTAATAATGTTTTATATTAGAAAACAATCTGAATCATTGTTTTATGCTTTACAAGATAATCTTGAAGCAGAAGAAGAAGAAACTGAAATTGAATCGCAAAATGAGAAAAAATAATTTTTTTTCTACCCTTCCCACCCCACGGCCACTCACAAGGTGGCTTTTTTATTTCCCCAAATAAAAGAACTACGCTTCCATTTGCCCCTTCAACTCACTCAAACTACTTCTTAGACTTCCATCAACAATCTTACTGTTATATTTTAAAATGAAACCGCCTAAGATTTTTTGATCAAGCTTTTCATTCAGAACAACTGTTTTCGCCCCGGATTTCTTTTCAATATATTTTATTACCGTCTCCCTGGAAATATCGTCTAACTTTCTAGCGCTGGTAACTTCAGCCATAACTTCCCCATTTTCTTTATTCCAAATATCAGTCAGCGCTACAATAATCGCCGGCGCCAAATTCAAATCGCGATTACGGCCCAAAAGCGCCACAAAACTGCGGAGCACTTCGGTTGCCTTAACATCATCTGCGTCTTTTACTAATTCATACAGACTAGTGGCGTATTGTTGAACTGATATTTTCATACTTATTTAACCAAACTCTTAATTAATTCCTGATCCTTATCGCTAGTCATTTTTTCATTGAGTAATTTCTCAACCGTCATGACGACTAAGTCAGCCACTTCTTTTTTAATTTCTTTTAAAGTTTCGGCTTTTTCACGAATCATTTTCTCGCGTTCGGCGTTCATAACAGCCCCGATATCTTCCTTGGCTTTTTCGATTAATTCCTGACGTCTCACTTCGCCGCGCTTATCCGCTTCTTCAACAATTAAATTGGCCTGTTTTTTGGCAGCCCCAATAATTTCAATTTGCTCTTTTTCGGTCGCAGACAGTCTATTTTCTATCTCATCAGCATCTTTTAAGCTCTTATCAATTTTCTCAGTCCGCTCGGTCATGGTTTTTATTAATGGTTTAAAAGCCATATAATATAAAACCGCAAAAACAATACCGAAGTTAATTAACTGGGCAATGAATAACTTTAAATCGATGTGAAATGTTGAAATTAATGAGTCCATATATAAATAGTTTAAATAATTCACTAGCCACTTTCCCGAAGCTAATTAAATTCGGAAAAGTTCGTCAGTCTATTATTGAATACTGAAAGCGATAACTAAAGCGTAAATCGCGATAGCTTCCGCAAAAGCGGCAATCAAAAGCATCGGCACTAAGATTTTGCCGGTTGCTTCAGGATTGCGGCCGATAGATTGCATAGCACCGAAACCGATTAAACCGATACCGATACCAGGACCAATTGCGCCAACGCCGATAGCGATGGCTTTTGCTAACATAGTTAAATCCATAATGTTATTAGCCGCGCCCGGATGGAAATCCGCGCACCGCTTTTATTTTACATTTTTTATTAGTGTTCTTCAGCGGTCGTGTTAATAGTTAAATATGTAAGGATTAACATCGCAAAAATTAAGGCCTGAATTAGACCGACCAGTACTTCTAAAAATAAAAATGGCAACGGTAAACCGAAAGCTAAAATTGCCGACATTGATGCTAGTAACACCTCACCAGCAAAAACATTACCGAATAAACGAAAAGAAAGACTGGCAACCTTAGCAAGTTCAGAAATAATCTCAATGAAACCGACAAAAACTTTAATCGGATTAATGATTAAAATAGTCGGATCCTTCATCACTTTCTTGGGAATTTCCAGTAAGGCTTTAAAATTAATAAATTTATTTAAATAATTCCAAGCCCCAACGGACATTACACCCAAAATGTGACTGATGACAACGCCAATTGTTGCCAAAGCCAAAGTGGTATTTAAATCAGCGGTGCCGCTGCGCAGGTATGGAATAAAAAAATTTTTGCCGCCTTCACTGACCACTTGGCCAATAGAACCGACGCCCGGTAAAATCCCCATCCAATTATTTATTAAAATAAAAAAGAAAAAGGCTAAAACTAAAGGAGCGAACTTCAAGGATCTCTTCCGGTCACCGGTCACACTATCAAACAAATCTAAAAAGCCTTCGATTATCATTTCGAGGGCATTTTGAATTCCGGTTGGGACTTTTTTAATTTTTCGGCTGACTAAAGAGACTAAAACTACGATTATAATCAAAGCAACCAAAGAGTTGGCTAATGAATTAGTGATTGTAAAGCTTCCGATATGCGCGATTGGTTCGGCATATAAAGTATTCTCATGGATGATTTCCTGAGACGCTAAATTATTGGATTGTTCTGCCACTTGAGACATACTATTTATTTTTTTGCTTTATTCTTGTATTCTTCGTCGATTTTTTTAAATTCTTTTAAGGCCATTATCGTCAGACCAAACATCGAAACCAAAAAACAGATACCAACAGCAATTAAAAATAACCAGGGGCCAGTGTTAAATTTTTGGTCAAGCCATCTACCGATCAAGCTACCAATAATGACGGGCCCAGCAATCCAAGCCGTTATACTGACTAATATTCTCATTACCGGTCCCCAATAAGTATCTTTCATAAACCACCTTTTTTATATCTTATAAAAACTTTCGTGTCAACTCTCCCAAAAAAATATTTTGCATAAAAAAAACGGAGCTGACTACTGGAGTAACGTCCGTTGTCTTTACTGGTATAATATAACTCTAAATCACTAAATTTACAAGCTAAATATCCAAATCTTCAAGCAATTGTCTTTGTTTTTTGGTCAGACTTTTGGGGATAAGGACCTTGATTTTGACAAAGTGGTCACCTTGCCCTCGGTTGTGCAGTTCTGTAACGCCTTTTTCCTTCAATTTAAAGATGGTGCCAGACTGGGTCCCCTCGGGTATTTTCAATGTCAGCGGTCCGTGGATTGTTTCCACTTCAATTTTATCGCCTAAAACGGCCTGCTTAACGCTAATTGATTCTTCGGTGTGGATATCATAATTCTCCCGGATAAATTGGCGGTGCTTTTCAACTCTAATGCGCAAGAATAAATCACCCGCCGGAGCGCCTTTTTGCCCGGCTTCACCCTGCCCGCTTAAACGGATTGATTCGCCATCATTTACGCCAGCCGGAATTTTTACCTTTATCTTTACTGATTCCCGGTTAATTCCCGTACCATGACAAACCGAACATTTAGCACTATAAATTTTGCCTTCACCCTGACAAGTTGTACAGGTCATTCTGGTTTGGATATTACCTAAAATAGTCCGCTGAACGCCGATTACCTGCCCTGATCCACCACAAGTCGAACAAGTCTCTACTTTAGCGCCTGGCTCAGCACCATTACCATGACAATGGGAACAACTAACGTTTTTTGTAAAAGATATTTCCTTTTCTAGGCCAAAGGCCGCTTCTAAAAATTCTAAATTAATTCCCATTTCCAAATCAGCCCCTCTTTGGGATCGCTTCGCCGACTGACGACCGCCGCCGAAACCGAACATATCGCCAAAGCCGCCAAACAGGTCGTCCATGTCAACGCCACCGTTACCGAATCCCGAAAAATCAAAACCACCCATACCACCGGGGTTATATCCGCCACCACCACCGCCACCGGCCTGACCATTTTGAAAAGATGAACCGAATTGGTCATATTGTTTTCTTTTCTGTTCATTCCCGAGGACTTGATAGGCTTCGTTTAACTCTTTAAATTTGGCCTCATCGCCGCCTTTATCAGGATGGTGCTGGTGAGCTTTTTTTCGAAAAGCCGTCTTGATTTCATCAGCGCTCGCGCCCTTAGCCACACCTAAAATATTGTAATAATCTTTTGACATAAATTAAATTCGATTAGTTTTGCAGATGTCGGCATAAAATTCCGCCGAGCTCCTAGCAGTTCTTTCAAAGGTTTGAAAATTAACTTTATACAAACCAAAACGGGGTTTGAATCCTTCGGCCCATTCAAAATTATCAATTAGCGACCAGTGAAAATAGCCTTTAACTGGTATGCCGTTTTCTATCGCCTGATAAACATTTTTTAAAATCTCCTCAATATACCAAGAACGATGCTGATCACCGTGATCAGCTAAACCATTTTCTGTTATATATATCGGTTTATTATATTTTTTTAGATCAAGCAAAACAAATTTAATTCCTTCTGGGTGCAAACCCCATTCCAAGTCTGATTTTTTCTCATAAGCATAAGACTTGCCAAATCCGTAATTTATATAATTGTGAAAATAGTAATTTAAACCGATAAAATCTTGATGATTTTTTATCTTGTTTAAAAAACGAAAGTTCCACCACCAGTCAGCCAGGCTTTTTAATATTTTATTAATAACTCCAGGGGCGGCCTCAAAATACATATTGTGTTTCGCCACGCCAACCTGATTATTGCTATCAATCTTCTTTAAAATATTATAAGCGGCTTTATGCGCTAATGCCAAATTGTTAATTACTTTGTACACTGCTAAAATATTTTTCTTTTGAGGCGGCCATTCGCCCGCTAAATAACTTTGAGACGTATAAACCATCGGCTCATTTAAAGTAATCCAAAAGTTAACCTTATCATTTAAATAAGTGGCAACTTTCTCTATAAATATTTCAAAATAAGTGATAATTTCTTTATTCTCCCAGCCGCCTTTACTGCTTAACCAAAGCGGTAACGGCCAATGCCAGAGAGTAACAAATGGTTCTATGCCGTGAGCGCGTAATTTTACAATCAGTTCACGATAATACTCTAAGGCTTCATTATTAAACTGTCCTTCTTCTGGTTCAATCCGTGACCAATCGACTGAGAATCGATAAGCATTACAATTTAATTCTTTAAGACAATGGATATCGGCGTTATTTTCCACATAAGAATTGGCCGTGGTTTCTGAGATAAAATCTTGAGGATTGCGCTGTTTCTTGGCTAAATCAGCTAAGCGACGAGGGGATTTTTCCCACTCCGTCCAATCATTATTTAAACCACCTTCAATCTGATGTGCTGACGTGGCACAACCCCAATAAAAATTTTCTGGAAAAATAAAACCATCGGATTTACTGTTCATAAGAATATAGCTCTTAACAAATCGCCTCTAAGCTATTAATAGAGGCGATCTATAAAAGTTAAATTATTTTTTCTCTTCAACTTCACCCTCAACAACATCATCTTTTTTTTCTTCCGGTTTGCTTTCAGGATTAGCGCCCGCTTCTGGACCAGCCTGCGGCTGCGCGGCCTGATACATCGCCGTCCCAATCTTTTGAGCCACCGTATTTACTTCTTCTAAATTCTTTTTAATCGCTTCTAAGTCGTTGGCTTCTTTGGATTTTTTAAGTTCAGCCACTTTGGCTTCAAGTTCAGTTTTGTCTTCCGCTTTCATTTTATCACCGGATTCTTTTAACATTTTTTCGGTGGTAAAGATTACGGCGTCAGCTTGATTTACCATTTCAACTTCTTCTTTCTTTTTCTTATCTTCTTCGGCATGAGCTTCGGCTTCTTTTTTCATGCGCTCTACTTCTTCTTTAGATAACCCAGAAGATGCGGTAATCGTAATTTTTTGCACCTTGCTCGTTGCCTTATCGGTCGCACTGACATTTAAAATCCCATTAGCATCAATATCGAATTTCACTTCGACTTGAGGGACACCACGAGGGGCGGCTGGAATGCCATCTAATATAAATCGGCCTAAAGTTTTGTTGTCGTGAGCCATTGGGCGCTCCCCTTGAACGATATGGATTTCCACGCTGCTTTGGCTATCAGCGGCCGTGGAAAATGTTTGAGATTTAGATGTAGGGATAGTAGTGTTTCTATCGATTAAAGCGGTAGCAACTCCACCCATAGTTTCGATGCCCAGTGTTAAAGGCGTAACGTCTAGTAATAGAACATCCTTAACATCACCCTGTAAAACACCAGCCTGAACAGCGGCCCCAAGAGCCACTACTTCGTCTGGATTGACGCTTAAGTTTGGTTCTTTACCAAAATATTCTTTAACTTTTTGTAAAACCATCGGCATACGAGTCATACCACCAACCATAACCACCTCATTAATATCAGACAATTTAAATCCGGAATCGGCCAGTGCTTTCTTACATGGTTCAATTGTCTTTTCAACTAAATCACCCACTAAAGCTTCTAACTTAGCCCGAGATATTTTCATCACCAAGTGCTTTGGACCATTTTCATCAGTCGCAATAAACGGTTGATTAATTTCGGTTTCCATCGCCGTGGATAATTCAATCTTCGCTTTTTCCGCCGACTCCTTAATTCTCTGAAGGGCTAAAGTGTCTTTGGATAAATCAATTCCCTGATCTTTTTTGAATTCAGCAATAATCCAATCGATAATTCGTTTATCAAAATCTTCACCGCCTAAGTGAGTATCGCCGTTAGTTGATTTTACTTCAACGGTATCAGCGGAAATGTCTAAAACGGAAACATCAAAGGTTCCGCCGCCTAAATCGTAAACGACAATTTTCTGCCCCTGTTTTTTGTCGAAGCCATAAGCTAAAGCCGCGGCCGTTGGTTCATTGATGATTCTTTTAACATCTAAACCAGCAATTAAACCCGCATCTTTAGTGGCTTGGCGCTGCGCATCGTCAAAATATGCTGGCACGGTAATAATCGCTTCGGTAATTATTTCACCAGTTTTCGCTTCGGCATCCGCTTTCATTTTTGATAAAATCATGGCTGAAACTTCCTGCGGTGAATATTCATTGTCGCCCAGTTTTACTTTTACTCCTTCACCGGCGGCCACTATTTTATAAGTCATCGTCGATAAATCGCGCTGTACTTCATCATCTTTAAAATGACGGCCAATTAAACGCTTGACTGCATAAACCGTATTTTCCGGATTAATAACCGCTTGTCTTTTGGCTGATTGGCCGACTAAGCGTTCATTATTCTTGGAGATGGCGACGACTGACGGAGTGGTTCGGTTGCCTTCGATATTTTCTAATATCTTAGGTACTCCTCCTTCCATAATTGCCATCGCGCTGTTTGTGGTTCCTAAATCGATTCCTAAAATTTTTCCCATATATTTTTTTATTATTATTATTTTACCCACAGATTCCGGCACTAAAATATTTTAGCACCGAGTTTATGGGTAATTTATTTTTTACTAGTTTCAATTTTAATTGTTTTTGGTTTAATACTTTCGGCTTTGGGCACAACTATTTTTAAAACGCCGCCTTCGGAAGTCGCTTTAGCCGCTTCCCCGTTAACGCGTGTGGGCAGCGGAATTGAGCGATAGAAAGAGCCGCGTCGGATTTCCTTGCGATAATAATTCTTTTCATCGACTTCTCTTCTTTTCTCGCTTTCTCCTTTAATACTTAACACGTTATTCTCGATGGAAATTTCCACTTGTTCCGGATCAATACCAGCCAGTTGAGTTTCAATCGTGATACTGTCCTTGTCTTCGTAGACATCAACGGCTGGTGTAAAACCGAATTGATCGCCGCGAACGGCTGGCAACATATCGGAAAACAGCTTGTCCATATCATCAGAATTATCAGCGAAGAATGGAGTCCATTTAATTAGTGACATATATTTAAATATTTATTCCGGCAAAATCTTTTTAGAGATAGATACTGGAACATCAATAATTATTTATCATCAACGATTACTTTAGCAGCTCTAAACAATCTGTCGTTTAGCTTATATCCAGGCATCACCTCTTTAACTACTATATCACCGGTGCCGCTTAGCGCTTCCATAGTATTGTGATCAAATTTTTCACCGACAGTTTTAATTTCAGTCACGCCGCGAGCTTCAACCACTTCTTTAAATTGTTTTAAAACATATTTTACCCCAGTTACCCAGGCACTGTTCTCTTCTTCGGCCGGCAAACTGTAAAGCGACATTTTTAGATGATCGTAAACGGGAATAATATCCTGCAATAAATCGGAAATGGCGTACTTAGCAAAATCTTTTTTTTCTTGAGCGGTAATTTTTAATAAATTCTGATAGTCCGCTAAAGCGCGTTTATATTTATTTTCAAAATCATCTGTTTCAATCAACTCTTCAATCAGATGAAGCGCCTTTTTGACAAACGGGCAGACTCCCTCATCATGTTTAGCCTCAGATATTTTTACCCATCTATAATCCGAATATTTATTCCCTAGTTTAATTTCCCCTGAAAATTTTCTAACAATATATCTGAGCATTAAAACATCATCGACAAATCCAGAATCGAATAAAGCATCATCATGGATTTTTATATTCAATTCTTTTTCAGCCTTATGCTCTAAAACTTTTTTTGGGCTTTCACCTAATTTAATAATCCCTGACAGAGCTAACCATTGTTCGGTTTCAGCCGCCTTAAGCAATAATACCTCATTGTTTTCATTAACGATAAACCCGTTAACGGCCGTAATTATTTTTTTGTCTTCCATATTTATTCAAATTTACTTTTTATATAATTTACTAAAGCCAGATTGTGAACATAGTCCATGCGCGTCGGCCCTATTAGTCCAAAAACTCCTGACTGATTATCTTTCTTATATTTTACTAGAACGGTACTCAAGAAATTTCCGAACGGATTCTTAGAGCCAATCATTACTTGCTCACCGTATTCTAATTCTTCAAATAGATCGTCCAAAATTTCTTCCATATGATCGATGACGACTGAAACATCATAGACGATTTCGGCTTGCCTGAATTCCGGTTGAGCAAATAAATTTGAGAGTCCGGTGTAATATAAATCATTTTTATGGAAAGCCCAAAACACGGCACAGTTAGCCAACTCAGCAATTGCTTTGGCGGTTTGTTTGGCGCCAATTTCCTCATGAGAAAAAATTTTATCAAGCAAGACTAATTCAGCGTCTCTTAAATATTTCTTGTCATTATTCTTTTGGCTTTCTGATAATTCTAGCTCGTAAGCTAATTCCGTCGGGACTCGGCCAGCGGAAGTGTGAGGTTGAATGATATAACCGTCTTCTTCAAGCTCAACCATATCATTTCTAACTGTCGCTGGAGATACACCTAATTTACATTTTTCAACCAAGGCACCAGAAGAAACCGGCTGAGCGGTTTTAAGATATTCTTTAACGATGGTGTGTAAAATTATTTTTTTTCGATCACTAATCATATATTTTACCGTGTAATCCCATTATATAAAAAATTAGCACTCGTGTCAATAGAGTGCTAATTGCTACAAAATTAATTATTTTTAGTCTAAATAAACGTCACTTGAAGTGGCGGCCGGAGGCGGGGGCGGCAGGACGGCAGCATTATCTCGCCCGCCAAAATACCACTGCATAATTTCTCGGGCAATCGGCACGGCGACAGTGCTGCCCTCCTTGCCTTCTTCAACTAGGACGGTAATTACAAATTGCGGATTGTCATAAGGCGCAAAACCGGTAAACCAAGCGTGCGGTGCTTTCTTGGTTGACCATTGAGCGGTTCCGGTTTTTCCCGCCACTGGAACTGGTATTGATTGCAAGCTTCTAGCTGAACCAGTCAGCACCGTCTGACGCAAACCATCCCTGACAATATTAATATTGGCCGCATCGATAAAATTATCTCTAATTATTTTTGGTGGGATTTCACTGACAACATTATTATTTGAATCTAAAATGCCGGTTACAATATGGGGCTCCATTAGTTTGCCGCCATTGGCAACGGCAGCCGTATAATCAGCCACTTGAAGCGGAGTTACTAAAACGTCGCCCTGTCCGATAGCAAAATGATAAGTATCGCCGATGTACCAGCTTTCGCCTTTAGTCGCTTTTTTCCAATCAGCGGTCGGCACAAAACCGGTCGCTTCATTTGGCAAATCAATCCCGCTTTTTACTCCCATGCCAAATAATTTTGCGTACTTAGCCAGTCGGTCAACGCCCAAACCAACAAAATCTTGATATCCGCCACCAATATAATAGAAAAAAGTATTCACTGAATCAGCTAGGGCCTTTTTAACATTTGTCACCCCGTGTCCGCCGGCTTTCCAGTCCGGAAAAAACCATTGTCCTAAACGCAGACCACCAGTTGAAACAAAACTCGTCGTTTCATTAATAATTTTTTCTTGCAAGGCCGCCGATGAAACTACCAGTTTAAAAGTTGAACCGCTAGGATACTCCCCAGAAATCGACCGATTAAAGAGCGGCTGCATAGGGTCATTGGCATATTTTTGATATTCATCTTGGCTAATGCCTTTGGCAAAAGCATTATTATCGTAGGCCGGCAAAGATACTAGAGTTAAAACCTCGCCTGTTTGCGGGTTCATGATAATTACCGAAGCTTGATGCAGATTTAATTTTTTTAAATATGTGTCCAGGACTTGTTCGGTTTTTCTCTGCAATTGGACATCAATCGCCAAGCGTAAATTGGCACCATCTTGAGCTGGTACCTCATTAACGATTTTTTTCTGGCGCCCCAAAGCATCGACTTCGATATTTTTGCGTCCATTTATTCCTTTAAGCTGCGTCTCCCAATATTTTTCTAAACCGCTCTTGCCGATATAATCGATTAAAGAATAATCGGTACTCATACTGCTTAATTCCGTATCGCTTATTTTTCCAGTATACCCCAAAATGTGTGACAGACTTTCAGCGGTCGCCCCAGTCTTATCATCTAAAACCGGAAATAGGTATTCGCGCCTAATTTTATTTGACAAAAAAACACCAGGAAGATTGTTCAGCTCTAAATTAATCAGCATCGCGCGGTCATAATCGATATTATCAACGACAAACAATGGTTGATACGATTCCAGGGAACCGATAACGATCTTATCCAATAAACTCTTAATTTTAAAATAAGAAGGCGTATCAGAAACTAAGGATAAACCGCCTAAATTTTCGGTGGCTGGTTGGGCGGCCGCGTTATTTAAGCTAGTTTGCCCTTCATCTAAAATACTAGCGACTCGTCTTATCAGATTATCCCGATCCAGATCGTTTTTCGGTAAATCAATCGGCCTTAAATATAAAACGAAATTGGCGGTATTTCGAACCAAAGGAACCAAATTGCGATCATAAATAATCCCTCGGCGCGGTTCTACAACCTCGACCCGAAGCCGGTTCCCTTCGGCTAAGGAATAATAATAATTCCCCTTGATCAGTTGCAAATAGGCTGACCTTGAAATTAAGGCTAAAAATAACAAAAGTAAAAAAGCTTTAATATAAAATACCTTGACGAAGCTGAAGGTCCGCCCCACCACTTCCTTGGAACTATCATCAGAGAGGAATGCATGCTCCGTCCAATCGGAATAATATGATGAATCTTTTAGCTGCCCAAAGCTGAATTTTCCTTCTCGAACAATAAAAGGATCTGAATGTTCATTTTCCAGACCTGATAAATATCGCCCCGTTTTAAGGCTTTTGACCTTATTATTATTTTTTCCCGATTTATTCATAGAAAACTAGTTCCCTACATAATACCCCTTAAAGGTCCCAAAATCAACCAATCAGCGGGGCTAAAATTTCTTGAATAAAAACTCATAATTTCTTTAAAAAAAATTCATCGGCAATATTATATAATATAAATAATCTTAATTAGCCGCCATATGCGATTGCTTATCATCGATGACGACACTCAGATCGTAAAATCGTTATCGGATTTTTTCAAGAACAACCAGTGTACCGTCGATGTCGCCTTCAATGGAGAAACGGGTTTGAATTTGGCACTAAGTAATGAATATGATTTAATCATTACCGATTATTTACTACCCAAGCTTAATGGTGATAAGCTTATCATCGAAATCAAGAAAAGCGGCGGATTAGCACCGATACTGGTAATTTCTACCCGCTCGGAAATCGACCAGAAAATAAATCTGTTAAATTTCGGCGCTGATGATTATTTGGTGAAACCCTTTTCCTTTATCGAGTTATATGCCCGAGCGATGGCGCTTCTTAGAAGACCTTCAAAACCAAACAACGAATCGCTCCTAATCTTTTCCGACTTAAAATTAAACCTGCTCAGCCACGAAGCGATTCGAAATGAATTAAAAATCTATCTGACAACCAAAGAATTCTTAATCCTTAAAATGCTGATGGAGCATTCCCGAATCACTGTCACCAAACAAGAAATTATCGAAAAAGTCTGGGATGATGCCTGCAATCCAATGTCAAACATTTTAGAAGCCCACATGTTGCATCTTCGTCATAAAATAGATTTCAAAAAACCGTTTCTTATCCAAACGGTTCCCGGGCGAGGTTATCGCTTGAGTGAAAAGATTAACTGCCATTTAAGAATTTAAGGATCCGGCTTTTTTCGACACCATCAGGCATTATCTCCGTCTGTCCATAATTTTTAATCTCGACGGGAATATATTCTATCCGATCAAGCTCCTTACCTTTAAAATATGTTTTAGCCACTAAGCCAATACTCGTCTCAGGCGACCACATTTGATCAAAGACCAAGTTGCCCAAAGAATAGATAATCGTCTTTCCTAGATATTTTTCCACTGACTGGATCCAGTGGGGGTGGCTTCCAATCACTAAATCGGCTCCAGAATCTATCGCCTGATGAGCAAAATCAATTTGCTGTCTATTAGGGGCGCTAGTATACTCGGTACCAGCATGCATCATTACTATGACAACGTCAGTTTTATCTTTAGCCTCCTTAATGTCATTTTTTAAACGCAAGCTGTTTAACATATTAGCAATCGAAGTGGAATCAGCTGCGTAAGTATAAGCGAGGAATCCAAATTTAATCCCGTGGCTTTCTTTAACAACTAAATTTTCCTGAGCCCTGCCGGTATAACTTATCCCGGCAGACTGCAAGATATTTTCTGTATCTTTTAAACCGGCGACTCCCTGATTCAACATATGATTATTCGCCAAAGATAGGACGTCAAAACCAGCCTCCGTTAGAGTGGCCGCACTTTTGGGATTCGCTTTAAAAGAAAATGAACCAGTCAGAACCGAATAATTCTTGGTAATGAGAAATGGTGATTCAAGATTGGCAATTGCCAGGTCGCCCTCGGAAAACAGATCGGCCACATCTTTAAGCGGCCAAGTATAATCATGAAATTTTTCAATCTGAGCGTTAACGGTCCGAGACAGCATTATGTCGCCGCCAAAAACTAAGATATTTTCCGGGTCCACATTTATTGGTTTTTCAATAATAGTGGGCGCCAGATGATTGGCTGGTTTTATTTCAGTAATTATTTCGCGAGGAAAGATTTTTAAATCGTCCTTTAGCTTGATAAACGGCCAAAAAACGGCGAGCGTAATCAGGCAAACCGTTATCAGGGACCAGAGTTTAATTAGTTTTAACCTTGGCATAACAAACCTTTCTTAAGAATCACCAAATCGCCCTCCATTAAACTAAGAAAACTAATGCCGCTTTCGATATCATAACGACCGACGTTATGAGCGGCATTAAGCGGCATCAGATTAGCGCCGCTTTCCTGGCGCAAGATTTCGGCAAAGTGAGGCATTATCATTTCTTCATAGTAAACATAAGGTTCCCCGCTCGATTTGAGTTCCTTACCAAGATTGATTATTGTGTCGGTATCATAATTTAAACCGGGAAGATAACCAAGCGCCGATTGATATTTTAAATGATACCGATTGGCTAAGTAGGCAAAGGTATGATGGCCGCCAGAAATAAATTCCTGATATTTGCAATTAGCTAAACCTGCTGTAAACTCTTGGTCAAGGTTGTTTAATTTTTGCTCATAACTTTTGGCATTGGCTTCATAATATGAGGCGTTCGCCGGGTCAAGTTCTTGATAGCTTTTAGCAATCGTCTCGACCATCAAACTGGCCTTTGAAAAATCCATCCAGACATGAGGGTCTTGGGGGTCGCTATTTAAACCTTCGGCCACCGCAAACACGTGAGTTTTCGGACCGACCTCGGCCTTGATTGGCGGCGCCCATGGTTCCATTAAAGCGGAGACATAAAAAAATATACCCGATTTCTTAATCAGTTCCAAGTCTTTAGCCTGCGGTCTAAAGCCATGGGCTTCAGCGCCTGGCGGTAAAATTAAAACGACGTTCGCTTTGTCCCCGCCGACTATTTTGGCAAAATCATAAACCGGAAATAGCGACGCCACCACTGTTATCTTGCCGTTGGCATCGACATAAGGCGTGCTATCAATCGGTAAGTCCGCTGTCTGCTTCTTCGACAATACCAGCCACAAAACACCAGCCACAATCAAGATTAAAATAACGGCCACGATAATAATTTTATTTTTGCGTTTAAGGTGAGTAATCATAATTTTATTTTAAAGTAATATTTACGATTTCGGCTTGATTAAAAGTGCGGACCGGCGGTCCCCATGAACCCAGGCCAGAACTGGTATATATATTGTAGGCCCCTTCGGTATGTAAACCGTATTGGTATTTACCGTAAATCAACTGAGTCATAAGAGATAGCGGAAACATCTGTCCGCGGTGGCTGTGGCCGGATAATTGTAAATCGACATTTAACGATTTAGCAAACGCGATGTCAGTCGGCACGTGGTTAAGCAACACCCTGGCTCCTTTAAAATTTGGATCCAGATTTTTTATGTTCCTAGCGTTTGTGTCTCCGGAAAATTTTGCAAAATCTAAACCGATAACTTCCAGACCGTTTAGATTAATCGCTTCATCCCTGAGCACGATAATGCCGGCGTTTTTTAAAATCGGCTCGACTTTATCAAGCCCTAGATAAGTATCATGGTTGCCCGTTATGAAAATCACCCCGTTGCTCGCCTTCAGTTTAGCCAGTTCAGGACTGACGCCAGTCAAATTCCCTTCTGAACCATCGAATAAATCACCGGTGATAACTATTAAATCGGGATTTAAGGCATTTACCTTGGCGACTTGACGGCGCAAAAAACCTAAACCATAAATACCCCCCAAATGAATATCGGAAATCTGCACAATCTTTTTCCCCTGCCAATTCGTTGGCAAACCAGCCATATTAACTGATATATCTTTCACTTTTGAGATGCCCGCTTCAAATAATCCAACCACAAACAAAATGACCGCCAGGGCGACGCCGATTCGAGCCAAAATATTATTTGAGAGAGAAAATTTAATTATCTTCGAGCTTTGATAGAAGATCGCGAAAATTGTCAGATAGAAAAGAAGTCCCATAGCCAGAGAGAACAGAATATAAAACAATCTAACGACTAGACTGTCATGTGCTCTAACTAGGAAAAGTGAAATGATAAATCCCAGGCATGATCCGATTAAAGCCAGTAAAATTATCAGGCCATTTGTTTTCTCCGCCAAAAAAAATCCTAAAAGAAGTAGGTGCACGAAATAGACGGCAGTTCCCAGCAAGGCTAAAGCGGCGATCAAAAAGGCAATCATAATCCTTAATTTTATTAATAATAAATATTATAACAAAATACTAAACTTATTAATACTTAATAGATTAGCTATGGTTTGAGAAAAATTTAAAGTATGTTATATTTTATGTGAAATATTACGAAAAACTATCGGGCTAAATATATGAAAATTCTAATCGTAGATGATGAAAAGGAAATTATCCTTTTTTTGAAATCAAATCTAAACGCCAGCGGGTTTGTGGTTGACAAAGCCAGTAGCGGAAAGAAAGGCCTCTCTTTGGCCGAGAATAATAGCTATGACATAATTATCCTCGATTTGAATCTTCCTGATTTGGACGGATTCGAGATATGCAAAATATTAAGAACCAAAAAAATTATGACGCCGATACTGGTGCTCTCCGGAAACAACAATACGGAAAATAAAATCAAACTCCTTAATTCCGGAGTTGATGATTATATGACAAAGCCTTTTGCGTTGGAAGAACTGATTGCCCGCGTAAACGCCCTTCTCCGCCGTCCGAAAGAAATCAGCGATAACCTCTTATGCATCAAAGATTTAGAGCTTGACCAACAAAATCAAATCGTTAAAAGAAATGGGGAAGAAGTTTATCTGACTCGAAAAGAGTTCCTGCTTTTAGAATATCTAATGATTCATTCTTGTATTGTGATTTCGCGAGGCGAGCTAATGGAACATGTTTGGGATATGGAAGCGAATTTATTTTCTAAAACAATCGAGACTCATGTCTTAAACCTAAGAAGAAAAATAGACTCTAAGCGAAGCACCCCCTTGCTAAAAAGTGTCTCCGGCCGAGGTTACAGGTTTAATTAATTGAAGCTAGGGTCCGAATTATTATACTATAAAAATAAAATCAATCGATTTTTTTAAAAAACTGATTTAACAATCTGTGGAAAATTTCAAGCAAAGTTTCTGGAAAAAGATAATCGCGCCAAAATCACTGGACGAAAATAAAGCTCGCCAGGAATATATCTTAAATATCTTGCTGACAACGATAATCATCCTGGTATTTTTAAGGATGACAATCGCCATATACCAGATTATTTTTACAAGTACTCTAAATTACGAAAGTAATTTCCTGCCATTATTTTTTATTTTCGGTGCCCTGGCCTTCTTTGTGTTTCTTTATTTTTTATCAAGATGCGGCCATTTCCGGTTAGCCTCCTATATTTTATTACTGGCTCTGTTCTCCATGGCCACTTTCATGGGCTGTAAATGGGGCATCGATCTGCCCGCTGAAATACTATTTTATATCTTAGTAATCGTCATCTCAGGCATCCTAATCGGCGCTGAATCAGCGTTTTTCTTCACCTTTCTGATATCAGGGATTTTCTTAACTTTAGGGCACTTGCAAGAAATGAATATCGCGTCAGCTAACCGGAGCTGGATCAATGAACCTTGGGGTTATTCGGATATCATAATATCTTCGGTTATTCTGTTTATTATCGCCATTGTTTCCTGGTTGTTTAACCGTGAACTTAAAAAATCGCTAAGTAAGCTCAAGCAATCGGAAGCCGAACTTAAGAGCGAAAAAGATTTGCTTGAAATCAGAGTCGAGGAAAAGACCGGCGAACTGATAAAAGCTCAGGCTAAAGAAATCGCCCAAGTCTATCGTTTTGCGGAATTCGGAAAATTATCAAGCGGCTTATTCCACGATCTAGTAAACCCGCTGACGACGGTTATGCTAAATGTCGAGAAGATAAAGCAAGACGGCATTAACCATCCTGAATTTACTTTCATGCAATCCGATTTGGAGCAAATCATAAACGCCTCTCAAAAAATGAAAGAGTTTATCAACTCTGTCAGGAAGCAGATTAGTCCCCAAGGAAATAAAAAAAGCGTCTCACTTAATCGAGAAATTGAAGATATTATCGCGGTTTTAAACTACAAATCGCGTAAGAACCAAGTAGAAATAATCTTTTCGGCCGATGAAAAAATAATCTTCAATGGTGACCCGATAAAATTCGGTCAAATAATCAGTAATCTATTATCGAATGCTATCGACTCATACAATGATTGGAATACGGATCAGAAAGAAATCGCTATCAACCTAATCAAAACCGACAAAATCATTGCCTTAACGGTAATCGATAAAGGGAAAGGGATGGATGCCGAAGTAATTAAAAAAATATTTGAACCGTTTTACACGACTAAGACTGAAGGCGACAATCTCGGCTTGGGCCTCTCTCTTATTAAAAAAATAATTGAAGCAGATTTTTCCGGGAGCATCAAAGTTTTAAGCGCTGCCGGAGCCGGCACTACTTTTACTGTCAGTTTTCCTCTCATCTAAGAGCTAAATTAGATTCCAATTAAAAAATCGCCTAATTTCTTTTGTTTTTCTTGAATAAATCTTTAAATATTCTTGAACATAATAATTGTAAAATTATTTTAGGTTTTAAAAAATAAATCAAAAACAATTATGAAAAATGTCATTATAAACGACTATCGCTGTGAACATTGTAAAAAACTATTTTTTAAAGGAACAATCCTGAATGCGACCATCGAAATAAAATGCAAATCATGTAAAAATATTAGTATTATAAAAGGGGAGAATTGTTTGCTTTGGAGTCTGCCAACTGATGACGGAAACCTGACAGCAATCTGTAAAAAATGTGAACATCAGGAAAAATGTGATAAATACCAAATGGTTCATGAGAAAAAACAATGTCCCATGTGTCAAGGAGCCTTAAAATAACCATTCTTAAACAACTGCCTCATATTCGCATAGGTTTTTTGTTATGGTCTTGACTTTTTGCCAATAACATACCATAATATAGCCAGTTATTTCACGTTTCATTAACAATATCTGAAAGGAAAATATAATGGAAAATTTAATACCGAGTGGCGGAGCCTATATATTTAAAAGCGGGAAACACGCCGGCCTGTCGTTAGAAAATTTATTCTTCGACGAATTCAGCCTGATTGCCTATCTTTATCAAAATCGAAGCAAATATGGCTACGCCCCTTTAGGCAAACACCTGGATTTCGTATTTGCGGCAACCCACTATCTAGAAGTGTCGGCACTATGTCCATACTGCAAAACTGACGCTGTGAAAAACTTCTATTTAATGCCACCGGGCAACATCATGGCTCAAAAATATGTTGCCTGTGACAAAGAAGATTGTCACAAAGAGGTTGTTATCAATCATAATGGCTATCTGAGGCTGCCAATTAGTTTCGACTCATTGAAGCATCTAGATAGTGACAGCAAAAAGGATATGGCCGTAAGATTATTTAAACATCTTTACGGATTACCAGCTCATTTGGAAACGGAAACGGCCTTTGATTTTTTAAAGACCACCTTTCCAGCGCCAGAACCAGCGCCAGAACCGGAAAAATTTGTTAGCCTACCAAAGAAAAAAAAGGTAGTACAGTTAAATTTATTTCAGTTTTAAAACTGAGCCTTCCCCACAAAGGAAGGTTTTTTTTATTCCAAAATGCTATAATGAAAGAAAAATAACCTTAAACCTAGATTTATGCCAATTTCAAAAATTAACATCTCGGAGTTAAAAAGTCTTGATCTTGCCAGTCTGTATCAAAAATTGGATTCAAGTCCTGAGGGCTTAAAAACTCCAGAGGCCATTAACCGTTCTAAAACTTTTGGTTATAATCTAATTAGCGGCACCAAAAAAATTAATACCCTGATTAAATTTCTCAGATATTTCAAGGATCCGCTGATTTTGATTTTAATTGCCGCTTCCCTTGTTTCCGGACTGACAGGACAAATCAGGAGTATGGCCATAATCCTGACCATGATTTTTTTAAGTGTCCTGCTTAATTTTTATCAAGAACACAAATCCAGTAAGGCCGCGGAAAAAATTGCTAAGCGTCTAGCGATTAAAGCCAGAATACTGCGAGATGGGCAGGAGCAAGATTTGGATACCAAGTTTATTGTCCCCGGCGATATTGTTTTACTATCGGCCGGTGATATTGTCCCCGCTGACGGTAAAATAATTAGCGCTGATGATTTTTTCTTAAATGAATCAAGTCTGACTGGTGAAAGTTTGCCGGTAGAAAAATTTATCACCGAAGATAATGTAATCTTTTCGGGAACCAATGTGGTTTCCGGTTATTGCCAATATTTAGTCACGACTATCGGTTTAGAGACTGAGTTCGGTCAAATCGCTCAAAAGATTGCTAAACCAGAAATTGAAAATGCCTTCGAGAAAGGCATAAAAAAATTCGGACTATTAATCATCCGAGTAATTTTTGTTATCGTTTCGGTTATCTTTTTAATTAACGCCTTGATGCACAAAGGCTATTTTGATTCATTCTTGTTTGCTTTAGCCGTTGCCGTCGGGGTTACACCGGAACTCCTGCCAATGATCATGAGTCTTAATATGGCTAAAGGAGCCGCCAAGATGGCTAAAGGCGGCGTTCTGGTAAAACGGTTAAATTCTATCCCGACTTTCGGTTCCATGGACGTTCTTTGTACCGATAAAACCGGGACTTTAACTGAAGATAAAATTACTGTCATTAAGCATGTGGATATTTTCGGTCAAGATTCTGATGAAGTTTTTCACGCCGCCTATATTAACGGTTATTTTGAAACCGGTATTAGAAATATTTTAGATCACGCTATTTTAGAGCATCGTGAAATCGATTTAACTGGTTATAAAAAAGTTGAAGAGATTCCTTATGACTTTAATCGCAAGCGGTCATCGGTCTTTTCGGAATACAATGGCGTAACCACTATGATTACCAAGGGCGCTCCTGAAGAATTATTTAAAATTTGTTCTAGTTACTTTGACAAGGATACGATAAAACCAATGACGCCTGAAGTATTATTGAATGTGAAAAAAATTCATGACGAGTTAAGCAGCCAAGGGTTTAGAATTTTAGCGATTGCCAAAAAAATAATTCAAACAAAGAAAACTAACTATGAAGCCGATGAAGAAGTTGGTTTAACCCTGCAGGGTTTTATGGTTTTTTATGACCCGCCTAAAACAGATGTCAAAGAAACTTTGGTATTCATGAAAGCCCACGGTGTCGATATAAAAATTTTAACCGGTGACGGACCACTCATCACCAAAAAAATCTGTTCCGATCTTGGCCTGCCAGTTGATGAAATAATCACCGGTGATGAACTTGATTTAAATATATTAACTGACGATGAAATATATAAACGGATAAAGAACGCGACCATCTGCGCTCGTATGTCTCCCAGTCAGAAGGAAAAGATTATTTATGAATTAAAACGCCATGGTCTTGTCGTTGGATATTTAGGTGATGGTATCAATGATGCCCCATCACTTAAAACCGCCGATGTTGGTATTTCGGTTGATAACGCTGTTGATGTCGCCAAAGAAACGGCGGACATCATCTTAATGCAAAAAGGTTTAAAAGAATTAATGGATGGTGTCATCGAAGGCCGAAAAACTTTTGGCAATACCATGAAATATTTACTCATGGGTCTTAGTTCTAATTTTGGCAATATGCTTTCAATGATTGGCGCTAGTTTGTTCCTACCATTTTTTCCAATGACAGCCAGTCAGATTCTGCTTAATAATTTTATTTATGATGCCTCGCAGTTATCAATTCCTTCTGATCACGTTGACACTGAATATTTAAAAAAACCAAAGCACTGGGATATGGGTTTCATTAAAAAATACATGATGATTTTTGGTCCGATAAGTTCTATCTTTGATTTTCTAACTTTTTATATTTTGTACGGCGTTTTACATCTTAACGTGGCCTCTTTCCAGGCTGGTTGGTTTATTGAATCGCTCGGAACCCAAATCTTGGTTATCTACATTATCCGAACTCAAAAAATTCCTTTCTTACAATCTAGACCAAGTAAATATTTAGTCTATACCACCTTAGGGGCCCTAGTAATAGCCATCATCTTAACCACCAAAGGCATCGGCAACTTCTTCGGTTTCAGTCCGTTGCCAGCCATTGCTTTCTTGATTATCTTCGGGCTAGTTATTATCTATCTAGTAATTATGGAAATCGTTAAACAAATTTTCTATAAACATTTGGCGTCTAAATAATAGAATCAAAAAAGACTGAAACCGTTTATCGTCTCAGTCTTTTTAAATTGTTAGCTGTTGGCTTTTTTGATTTTTTCTAACAGCTTAATGAATTGTTTTAAATCCTCATCGGCAAATTCCCGAAAAGCCAAACTGGCAACCTTAATATACATTTTTTTAAAGTCACTGAACTTCAGTTTAGTGTTTTCGGTTAATTTTATATTTATGCTGCGGCGGTCCGTCGGATTCTCTTCCCGGATAACCATTTTTTTTTCAACCAAACCATCAATAAACTGAGTTACGGCGCCAGACGTTACATTTAAAAATTTCGCAATCTCTTTGACGGAAGCCTCTCCTTTATTTTCGAAGACAAAAAACAAGATCATTATTTGCTGTTTGCCCAACATAAAATCACCGAAGGGAAAACTTTGTCCGGTGTGCATATTTTGAATTGCCTTAGTCATCTTTTCTATCAAGTCCTGTAATAATTCTTGTCTTGTCATATGTTTAATATTATTCGTGTCTTAAAGCCTCAATCGGGTCAAGCTTGGCGGCATTAAGTGCCGGTAATACACCGAAACCGATTCCGATTATTGCTGAGACGCCGAAACCGATACCAACGGCATAAAGTGGCAAAGCAAAAGTCCAGGCTAATCCACTTTTAACTGCCACCAGTGTCACCACCCAGCTCAAGAAGGCTCCAAAGCCAATTCCAATGGCACCGCCAAGCAATGTCACTAACACGGATTCGACTAAGAACTCAAGTAAGATATCTGATTTTTTTGCACCTAGGGCTTTCTTCAAACCGATTTCGGCGGTTCGCTCCGTAACCACAACATACATGATATTCATGATACCGACTCCGCCGACAATCAGGGAGATAGCCGCTATCGCGATTAATAAAATTGTGATGCTGCTAAAAATGGTATTAAAAATATCCATTACTTGGGCCTGCGTCGTTACTTTAAAATCATCTTTAGCGACATCGGTAATGCCATGATTATAACGTAGGGCTGTATTAATTTCGGCAGCTGTAGCATCGCTTAAATCTAAATTTTTAATTTGCACAATTGCTTGGACTAAGTAATTTATGCCCAACATTTTTTTCTGAGCAGTATTAAGCGGCATAAAAATATAATCATCATTCCCGCTACCAAGACCGCTGGATGTATTGTAGACACCAATAACAGAAAAATTTAAATTACCAATTCTAACTAATTTACCTATTGGATCGTCTTGCTTAAATAAATTAGTGGCAATCTTGTTTCCTAAAATAACTACTTGAGCCCCACTGGCATCTTCAGCGGCCGTATAGTATCGTCCCGACTCTAAAGTGCTTTGATCAATGGCAAATCTTTCAGCCGAAGCTCCTAAATAGACAGCGCTTTTTGAGTTATTTCGATAGCTGGCCACTGCCTGCCCCATCACAATTCCGTAATCATTTACCACATTGGAGAGTCTTTTTATACTGTCTAAATCCCTTTGGTTTAAGGTTGTAATCGTAATCCCTGAAGCCAAGCCCTCACTGGCTCGATTTTTATTGGCAGATGGAATTTGGGTTGAGACATACAAAGTGTTAGTTCCAAAAGAAGCAACTTGAGCATCAATCAAATTACGAAAACCGGCTCCAGCTGATAAAACTAAAATTACCGTAGCGATTCCAATCATAATACCAAGCGTCGTTAGCAGTGTTCGTGCTTTATTGGCGAGTAATACTTTTATGGCTTGATTAAATGCATTCAACATATTATTCGTATCTTAAAGCTTCAATTGGATCAAGCTTGGAGGCTTTAATGGCAGGTAACAAACCGAAAATTATTCCAGTTAAAATCGAAACACCAACTGATAAAACAATGGAAACCCAAGAGACAACGAAAGCCCAGTTATAGCCAATTTTATTCATTACTAAGGCAATAATATATGAAACCAAAACGCCAATAATTATTCCCACGAATCCACCCAAACTTGTCAGTAAACAAGCTTCAAATAAAAATTGATTGCGAATCGCTTTCTTGGTTGCGCCGACTGCCTTTCTTAAACCAATTTCCCGAGTTCTTTCGGCAACCGTCACCATCATAATATTTAAAATACCAATACCGCCAACGACCAGTGAAATTGCCGCCATCGCCACCAGAAATAAACTTAAGGCACTAGTAATAGTCGACAATATTTTAACAGCATCAGCCTGATTGCGAACCGTAAAATCAATATTTACATCGCTCTGAATATGATGCTGTTGTTTTAAAACGTTTGTAACTATCGCCACCGTTGAACTGACATAATCGGAATTATCAACCTTAATAAATATTCCCTGCAAATGATGAATACCTAAAATTTGTTGTTGGCCAATCGGAAGAGGCAAGAATATCATTTGATCTTGATTTTGAAAGAAAGAACTACCTCGCGATGCGATGACGCCGATGACTCGAAGCGGAACGCCACCGGCTTTATTCTGAACCGAACTTTTCACTTTAATAACCTGCCCAATCGGATTCACCTCGGAGGCACTAAACAAATCAGTGGCCACCTGCGAACCGATTACCACCACATTCGCTCCTCCGGAACCCTCGGCTTCACTAAAGAATTGTCCGGACTGCATTGTAAAATTAGTCACCTTGGAATATTCACTATCAGTTCCCATGAAGGTTGCATCAGAAGTTTTGTTCTCCCAAGTAATCGTTGCCGAACCTTGAACAAAAGCGTCAACCGCAATAGCGTGCGGTGCTTGATCACGAATTGCCTGAGCATCGCTCTCCACTAAACTAGTAATAACTAGACCGGGTATTGGGGCACCACTTTCGGCTGCTTGTCCCGGCTGAACGTTCAATAAATTACTCCCAAGTTTTGTTACCTGCCCCAATATTAAACTTTGAGCACCAGCACCTAACGAAATGATAATAATAACTCCAGCCACACCAATAGTAATTCCGAGTATCGTCAAAATCGTCCGCCCTTTTCGGGCCAGAAGGTTTTTAATCACTAATTTCAAGGTCGAAAACAGGTTCACAAATTTAAAGTCTTAAACTTATTTAATTAAATCTTGATCAGGCTCAGCAATCGTTCTCTTAATCACCGGTTGGTCTGATAGAATGTTTCCGTCTTTAATTCTGATGATTCTTTTGGCGTGATTGGCGGTATCAGTTTCATGGGTCACTAAAATAATCGTTCGGCCCTGATCATTTAACTGCTGCAATAAAAACATCACTGTGTTTCCCGATTTTGAATCTAAATTACCAGTCGGCTCATCAGCAAAAATAACAGCCGGATCGCAAACTAAAGCGCGGGCAATCGCCACGCGCTGTTTTTCGCCGCCAGAAATTTGATTCGTGTAATATTGGAGACGATGAGACAGGCCGACCGAATCTAAAGATTTTTTAGCCAGCTCATCATAATTTTTTTTCTTGCTATAAAGCAAAGGCAGTTTTACGTTGTCCAAAACAGTGGTCCGCGGCAATAGATTGAAGGACTGAAAAACGAAACCAATTTCTTTGTTCCTTAGTTCTGCCAAATAATTATCATCGAAGTCATTGATGTTTTGTCCCTTAAATTCATAAGAGCCGGAACTTGGTCGATCCAAAAAGCTTAAGATATGCATCAGGGTTGATTTGCCGCTTCCCGATGGTCCCATGATGGCCACAAATTCTCCTTGATCGATTTTAAAGTTTAAATCATGCAAGACTGGAGTGACAACATCGCCGGTCGTATATTCTTTCTTTAAGTCTTTTATGTTAATCAGATTCATAACAATTGTTATTTAATGAAGGTAACGATTTCTTGTCCATTTGTCAGGCCGCTAAGTATTTCCACAACGCCGCCATCAGCCTGTAGGCCGGTCTGAACTGGAACTTGATGGTATGTCTTGGTAATAGTATCATCGATTACTCTGACAAACTGCTCGCCATTTTGATTAATAATCGCGTTGCTTGATACAGCTAAAGCGTTATCACGAGTGGCCACTAAAATTGTCATATTAGCGGTCATGCCAGGTTTAATTTCAGCAATATTTGGAATACTAGCTTTAACTAAATAGTTGACCACACCGGAAATTACGGTCGATGCTGGGTCAATCGTTAAGATTTTTCCGGTATAATGTTTGTCTGGTCCCAAAGCATCAAATGTATAATCGACGCTTTGACCTAATTGTAGAGATGCGACATTAGCTTCACTTACATAAGCCTCGGCGTGTAAAGTGTTAACATTCTGCAAGACTATAACTGCTTGCATGGCCGTTGCCTGTTGGCCCACCTTTGTATTAACCTGAGTAATTGTGCCATCGGCTGGAGCTTTCAAAATAGTATTATTTACAGCGGCCTGGGCGGCTTCAACAGTTCCCTGAGCAGATATTAATTGAGCTCGAGCGACGTCAATGTCGGCCGGTTGCGCTTTGGCTTTAAGCTGAGCTAAAGCGGCCTGTGATTGTTGCAGCGAAGCCTTAGCGCTGTTAATCTGATTCTGGGCGGCGTTAATCTGTGAAGTGGCAGCTGAATTGGCATTCGTGACCGCATTGGTCGCCGCCGTTAAAGCATCAGTTAAAGCTTGTCGGGAAGATTTTATTGTCGTAATGCCAGAATTTTCCGCTAAAGAGTCTGCACTAATCGTTGATTTATAGGCGTCCAGCTGAGCCTGGCTAAATCTAGAACTTGCGACAGAATTCTGCAGGGCGGAATAACAATAATTTAAAGATATAATATTTTGATTTAAAACCGCAACAGAATCGGCAACTGCCTGATAAATATTAGCATCACTTTTATATGTCTGCGCAGTCGCTAAGCTTGCATTAGCCGTATTAAGAAGAGATTGAACTTGACTATTAGCATTCTTAAAATTATTCAAGCTGAAAGTGTCAGCGATGCCAAAGGTGTCTTTTAAATTAGTATCGTCTAAAATCTGTTTTTCTTTATCTAGATCAGATTTAACATTAGCTAACTGATTAGCAATGGTAACCACGATAGCTGACCGTTTATTGTCAGAAGTGGTCGTTGGAGATTGAAGATCGGCTAAAGTAGCCTGAGCTTGGCTAATAGTGCTGGCAGTTGAACTTTGAACAACAGTTAACTGACTAGCAACGTTATTATAAGCCACTTGCGCAGAATCAACCGCTTTCTGGGAAACATTAATCTGCTCCGGGGTTGCTCCAGCTAAAACTTTTCGCAAATTGGCATTAGCTGAGGCTAATTGTCCACTAGCACTGACTAATGAGGCTTGAACGTTAGATTGGCTAAGAGTGGCGATTACGTCACCGGCCTTAACCTGACTGCCAGTAATGACATTAATCTTATCAACCACGCCTCCGGTCTGAAAACTTAAGCTTAAATTGGTTTCACTGACAACTTGTCCGGTAGTTAAAACTGTTTGCTCAAGATTTTGCTCAGTTACTTTGGCGGTCTGAATGTTGGCCGCATTGTTTGTCGGTCTGGATTTATAATACCAAACACCGCCCACAATCAATAAAATGATAATGGTCCAAATAACTCTTGTTTTCGTAAAAACTCGGCGATTGCTCATAAAATAGGTATTAAATAATTAATTGTTTAGTAAGTTACTATTTTAGTCCCTAAACTAAATTTTGTCAAGAAAAAAACCGACCAAAGAGGCCAGTTTTTCTGTTTCTGGTTGTTTATATCGGATTTGATGGCGAAGATAAAATCAGATGTCAGCTCATTGACATTCGTATTTTTCGGTTATAATATATAAAAACCATCTATTGATTGTTGAACCTTAAAATTTAAAGGCCATGAAAAAGATTATTATCACCCTCGATTTGTCCGCGGATTTATTATTTACAGTTCATACCATAAAATGTTTGGGAAATCTTTGTCGGCATCTTTTTACTACCGCCAATAGTCGCGAGATGTGCATATTAAGCGACGAAGATGAAACATCCAAAGTCTGCAGCGAAATTATCCGACAGATTTTGGATTTAGAGGAAGAGGTAAAGTTAACTCAATTAGAAAATACGACCGGAGCTGATTTACTTACGCTTCCGAGACTCGAAGATTGTTTAACAAAAGATTTTGAAGTCTACGATGTAGTAATAATTGTCAGTAAAGACAAAAAAGAAATCTTGCCTAGAATGCACGCCCTGACTTCAGAATTTTTTCTCGGTAAAGCAATTGAGACCCAACCAATATTTATCTGCAATTAAAAATTTTAACTGTGTGTGCACCGAAGCACTTGAGTAAATAAATAAAAGATTACCGCGCCAGAAAAAATAAAAACAAAAAGAGCTGTAAAAAATACGGCTCCTTTTTTTATTTATTTTAAAAAACCGTATCATGTTTGAAATGATACGGCGTGAACGTTAAGTTCAATTACTTGATGTAGCTAGCAAAGCCGTGAGAGGTCTTGAATGGTTTTACAAAACACTCAATAAGCTCAGCATTTGGAAAAAATACTTTAGCCTTGGCAACTAAAGCCTCGACCAATTTTTTCCTGACTTCGTCGGTTCTTTCCGGCTTCTCGGTCAGGCAATCAACGAAGATTAATATCTCTTCGTTATTTCTTGGCAGCAAATCCTGCGGAAAATAGCAGGACACGCCGCTGGGCTTAAGTTTTAATTCCTCGGCCGACTCAGAAACCGCAACTTTAAGCGCTTCTGAAAATTCGGCAAGCT